>Ga0190367_1000221_pt1 | contig 44019 bp, 48 predicted proteins | sample 4872181011_MG_FD_171838 | JGI IMG/M metagenome (GOLD analysis project Ga0190367, IMG submission 171838) | Hydrothermal vent microbial mat bacterial communities from Southern Trench, Guaymas Basin, Mexico - 4872-18-10-11_MG | ecosystem: Environmental > Aquatic > Marine > Hydrothermal vents >... | reverse complement strand
GCTTCATCAATATCAGCTGTTATAAGTAATATTGCTTTACCTTGATTCCTTAAATCAACTAAGAGTTTTCGGACGAAGTTCGTAGCAGCTATATCTAGTCCTCTTGTTGGATGTGCGGCTAATATAATATCAGATTTCTTACTTAACTCTCTAGCAATAATCACTTTCTGCTGATTACCTCCACTTAATAGTTTTACAGGTAATTTTATATCGGTAACAACGATATCATACTTTTTAACTAATTGTTTAGTATGTTTTACTACTCTATCATAATCCATAAGTATAGTCTTTCCTTTCCTAAAGAGTCTATGTAAACCTAATACACTGTTGTCACATACTGACATATCTGGTACAAGGCCTTCAACAGATCTATCAGCCGGTATGTAGGTTAACGTTTGCGACTTAACTACAATTTCGCCTTTCTCTATAGGTCTTAAGCCTATCAAAGCTTCAATTAACTCTTTTTGGCCGTTACCCTCAACACCAACTATACCGTAAATCTCCCCATAATGGACTTTAAAACTTAAATCTTTAACAGCATATAAGCCTAAATCACCCTTCACCCACAGGTTTTTAACTATTAGAGCTGGCTCTCCTGGCTTGTATGGAGGTTTAGTAATTGGCGTAGCCGTAATTTTGACCATCATTCTAGCAAGCATTGAAGGTGTAGCCTTAGATGTTTCGACCTCACCCTCAACAAGCCCCTTACGTAAAACAACGATCCGATCGGTTATGGCTAGTGCCTCTTTAATCTTATGAGTTATGAATATTATTGTTTTGCCCTCTTCCTTAAACTTCCTCAATATTTGGAATAAGGACTTAACTTCTATTGGTGTTAATACTGAGGTCGGTTCATCAAGTATTAATATGTCGACACCGCGATAGAGCATTTTGAGTATCTCAACTTTTTGTCTGACACCCACTGGTAATAATGCAATAGGGGTCTTAACGTCCACGTTTATGCCTAGTTCTTTGGCTAATTCTTGGACATCTTTAACAGCCTTGTCCCAGTCTATTGAGAGAAAACGTTTTCTCTCATAACCTAGTATTACGTTTTCCACTATAGAGAATTGAGGTATAAGTGTAAAGTGTTGATGCACCATTCCTATGCCTAGAGCTAAAGCATCTTTAGGGCTTTTGAATTGTACTTTTTTTCCTTTTACTTTTATTTCTCCTTTTGTTGGTGGTATTAGTCCTGATAGTATCTTCATTAGAGTAGTCTTACCAGCACCATTCTCACCAAGCAAACCAACAATCTCGCCTTCGTCTACTTTCAGGTCTACTCCTCTAAGAGCCACTGTACCATCAGGATATATTTTGACTATGTTCTTCATTTCAACTATTGGGGGCAACTTCGCCGACCTTCCCTTTTTCATTCCCTTAAACTTACGTAAATACTTTTCCAGATTTATCTTTATTCAATAATATTGTGTTAAAGTAAAAATAATAGAAGAAAAACAAAGTAAGTATTGAATATTGTTAGTGTTAACCATATCTTTCTCTAAGGTGTTTAATTGTCTTAGCTGTTGGGTATGGTACTTTAATTTCTCCCTTGATTATCTTATCTCTAAGATCCATTATCTTATCCCATATATCTTTGAGTACTTTATCCCTCATGTCTATTATGGTCTTATATGTTTTATCTGCCTCTTCCTTACTCATAAGCTTCAATTCTACAGCAATGTCAATCATCTTCTTTATATCATCAGGTTTGCTTATGTCTACGCCACCCTCCTTTAATCCTAGGTGCCATATTTCACCTTTGAATGTGCCTAAAGCCGCACTTTCGATGGTCTTGTAGACTGCTACTTCAACGTGTTTAACCATGCTTGCAATAATGTATCCTGGGTGTACCCATTCCTGTGGTGCGTCAACACCTATAGCATATACCTCTTTACCTGTCTTCTTAGCCCACTCATATACTGCATCTAACACTCCTAGACCTGTCTCGCCAGCTGCATGATAGATTACATCTGCTCCCTGCTGTAGCATTAGAGTGGCAGCCTCTTTACCCTTAGGTGGATCGCCGAATGTTCCAGTGTATTGCCAGAATATCTTGATCTTCTTACCTGTCATGTTCATTATGTAGTGTACTCCCCACTTATAGCCTATCTCGAACTTCCATAGTGGTGGTATATCCATACCTAAAACGATGCCGACTTTGTCTGTTTTTGTAAGTAGGGCTGCTAATGCACCAACTAATGCTGAGCCTTCATTCTCTTTGAATAATACTGATACCACATTGGGTTTACCTTCAACAACAGCGTCTAGAATAGCGAATTTCTGCTTTGGATACTTGTCAGCTAGTGTAGCTATCTGCTCTGCCATCATGAAGTTTACTACAACAATTATATCGTAACCTTTCTGACAGATATCTTCTAGGAACTTAAGGTATTGTGCCATGGGCACGTTTTCGTAGTAGAAGTAGTCTACTTTAGCTCCAAGCTTTGCAACAGCCATTTGTCCTCCAAGCCATCCCATATCGTTGAATCCTAAATCACCACGTTTCCTTATAACAACAGCTGCCTTAAGAGGCTTGGTAGGTGTTGGACTGGCTGCAACTGTTTTTGTGACTGTTACGGTTGAAGTTACAGTTTTAGCTATAGTGACTGTTTTAGCAGGCGCAGTAACGGTGATTGTGGCAGCACCAGTTGTAACTGTTACTGTTTTTACACTAGTTACTGTTGTTGAAACGGTTTCTGTTACTTTTTCAGTGACTCTTGGAGCCATGAAGTAACCGCCAGCTGCACCAATAATTAATCCTATTATCAAAGCTGCAATAATTAATCCTGTTTTGGTCTGAGCTAAAGCCACACTAAATCACCATCTACTTTTTCGACTAAAGTCCCTAAAAATCTTTTCCAGATAGCTCACATCTAACTTTAAAATAGTACTTTTGTCTCTCTAACGTATTGAGAAGGGGGTTACTGTGAAGAAGGCACCACACTTACTAATTAGTAAAGGTGATGTATCCGAATATGCACTATTACCTGGCGACCCTAAGAGAGCCCATTTAATGGCTAAATTTCTTACAAAACCTATGTTGATTAGTGAAAATAGGGAATTCGTAGTATATAAGGGCAAATATAGACACATTGAAGTAACTATAGCATCAACCGGAATAGGTGGGCCTTCAGCAGCTATAACGGTTGAAGAATTAGCGCAATGTGGAACTAAGGTGTTTATAAGAGTTGGCACTTGTGGTGCACTGATACCAGGCATACGTATAGGAGAGATCATAGTACCGTATGGAGCTGTAAGATTTGATGGCACCTCTGCCAGATACGTAGATCTATCATACCCTGCAGTTGCCCATCCCCAAGTATTCCAGGCATTATTAAAGGCTGCAAGAAAGCTTAACGTCCCTATTAAAAGTGGTATTATACTATCTGATGACATGTTTTATAGTGATGTTAGTTCTCTACTTGAATGGGGTAAACGAAGGGTCATAGCCGTCGAGATGGAGGCTTCTACGATATTTGTAGTTTCATCATTAAAAGGACTTAAGGCTGGAGCCATACTAGCTGTTGATGGTAATTTAGCTGAGGGTACAGGTAAAGGTGAAGCAGGAGCTGTAGAGGGTAAGGAGCTAAGGAGGGAGGCCCAAAAAGCAGTAGAGCTAGAAATAAGGATAGCATTAGAAGCTCTATGTGAGCTTTCCAAAGTGACTCAATGATGTGGAGTCTTCTCCACTAATCTCTATCTACAAATACCTTATTTTTATGGATTCAAATAATTTATAGCAGAACAATGCAAGAGAGGACATTAGTAATGACCACTCAAAGACCTAGTAATACTAAGGATAAAGATGAGGAAAATGAGAAACTCGACTACATTCTTCAAGCATTAAGTCATAATGTTAGAAGGAAAATTATTGAATTACTGGCTAAAAAGAAATCTATGACGTATACTGAACTAATGCAGGAATGTGGAATTGAGGATTCGGGCACATTTGGTTTTCATCTCAGAAGAATGAGGGGGCTCTTAAAGAAAAATGAGCGTGGAGAATATGAGCTAAATGACCTCGGTTGGAGGGCATATAAGATATTATGCGATTTGAAAGGAAGGGAGGCCGAGAAGAAAGAGAAACTCGAGGAAAAAAGAGTGTACAAAGCCCCAACTGTTGTAAAATTTAAGGGTGAACCTATAGTTATATGTGATAGAATTAAGCTTGACCTAACAAGAGAAATTGTTGAAGGCTATTTTAGTCGAGGAAAAAAGCTAATACTTAAGGATATTCTAACCTTAGTCATTTACCCCATGCCAAGGGAACTATTCGATGCTGTTGTCGAAAGTATATATGATTGTCTAACTGTATACGCACCACGTAACTTAGCTGACTTAGTACAGGAGAGGACTCAAGACATACTCTTCATAAAAGTATATGATAAAAATCCACCTAAATTTTCCCTATTCCATGATATAGGTAGTTTTATATCTAATTTAGTGTCTGGCGTAGTTTCAAGCATTGGCCCCCTCATTACTGGTACTCTTACGGGTATTCTTCGTGAGATTCCTACACGTCCTATAGCTAAAGAATTAGTACTAGAAGAAGAGATTCATATTCCAAAATCGTCACTCATGGAACTGAATGTTAATAGTGGAAGTATAGTATTAAAACATGGTAAGAAAGCTTCTCTAAGGCTATGGAAGGTAGGAGTAGGCAAGCCTAAGGTTAATTATGACATAAGAGATCACCATATAGTGTTGGATGTGAGAAATGGAAAATGTGAAGTAGAGGTACCTGAAGAAACGATAAACACACTAATAACTGATGTAAGTGGTGGTGCAGTATCAATAAAACTTAATGAGTTAGAAAAGTGTAATATGATAGTTAGCAGAGGTTGGGTGAAGTTTTCAACAAAAACACGCAAGCCGCTAATGATTAATGCTGAAATAAATGGTGGAGGAATAAGTGGAGAAATAACATATGACGACATATTTAAAGGCGAATCCAGAGTCGTATTAAGTATTGATGGCGGAGTTTCAAAATTAGAATTAAAGGTACGTAAAGAAACAAAGATATCTATAACAGGTTCTTCAACAGGCGGAGTATACTCCGTAAAACTTGACGGCAATAATGTACCATTGAACTACACTGAACCGGGATATACAGAAGCAGAATCAAGATTAGCAATTAAGATAGATATAATGGGTGGAGCTCTGTCATTAAATATTAACCGATATTAATTGTACCTAATACTTTACGCAACCAGCTTTATTATCTATTTTTCTTTCTCCATAGCTCTACTCACAATCCAAGATCTCAATAATGTAACTGATGCAGATAAACAGGCGAATCCTATTGCCGCAGCCAATAATGAGGGTGCAACATGATAATCAACCATTAATGAAACTCCCAGTAGAAAGAAGTAGATGCTAACGACGAGTAATGTTATACCTATAACACATATTATGGTTGATTTGAGGTCTATTTTTACCATGATCCTAACCCCATAGTATGTAGATAATGAGTCTTATTAGATTTTCGAAGTCTCTTAAATAGCTCTCTATACTTGTTACTCTTTCCTCAAACTTTAAAACATACTCCTTGAATGGATCATAATCTAAGCTTTTGCCCTTAAACACACTATCGAAAACCAATAGAGGATTATAGCCATTACTAATGTACAGGGCTAACACAAACACTATGAACACTATTGAGGAGATAAGTAATGCTCTGAAAGGGATAGTACCCTGTACTATAGATCTAAAAATACCTCTTACGATCCTTGCTAATATTAGGTATATAAGGAATGAAAAGCCATGAACTATAAGGTTGAATAACTGATCTTGCTCCATAGTGAGAGGCGTAAATAAATTAACTATTTTTGTGAATATTATGGGATATAATGGTAGAAGTATTAGAAATGATGCAGCATAATCCAAGAGCCCGTAAGATTCAATAACTAATAGTTTACTCTTTAAAGATGAAAATTCATTCTTGACCATAGATAACGCTATATCCTTAGTTATTGTAAGCTTAAGAATTATTGTCTCAACTATTTGGTTAATTAACCATAGTATAGTATAAAATACCACTATTGTTATGATTAATGAGCCTATTCTGGTTTCCATTAAACCAGAATATATTATAGATAATGGATACGGTAACCTACTAGGTAAAGTATAGAGAAGCTGTGAAAGCAAACTAGTATACCACGTTGAAAAAGCTAATGTGACAATATATATCATTATGTATTCAAGCATGATAGATACTGACAACCTCGCTTTACCCCTAGTTATTCGTGTAGGTTCATAGTGTAATCCTCTTATCCAACCATAAGACACTAATAGAACAATTAAGCATGAGACATATAATGGAATAGTATTTACCGGGTTATAAGAGAATATCACATTGTAGAGGTAAACTATTGTTAAGACTGCTATTGCCTTAGAGATCATACTCTTATAAATGAACATGATCATTAAAGCTAAACCGGCCAAACCAATAATGTATGGTGATAGTGCGTACATTAGTATGTCTAAGGGAAGTGGGACATATAGTAGAAGGAATCGTGAAAGGTTTTGAGTTAATGTATTAGCTTCTTTTATGGTTAATGAGAGAACAGTATAAATCGATACAGCTATTGAAGCTATGAATGGTGATATTACTACTTGTTTTTCCTTCAATTGCTTAAGTTTAGAGGGCTGCATGAAATCTCAACGCCTCAATCTTTTTCATAATTACTTCCACTATATCATGTGGACCTACGTTTAACACAGGAATACCCTTTGATGTAAATATCTTAAGTGAGGCTTCACGTGCTTCCCAACTTTTAGCAGTATATATTCTATGTAAGGCTCTACTAAATCCATCCAATATTTCAACTTCAAAAAGTGGTGTGTAAGGAGATATAATACATACGGTGTTCCTTAGCTCCTTAGCCTTAGCGATAACGTCAACCAGCTCTCTATAAAGCTCTTCATCATAAGGCTCTAAATCAGTAACCAGTATAACTAGGTTATATCCCCATGCCGTCCCTTTAATTAGTGATTTAGCAATTATATGGGGTAGTAATCTCTTATCCTCACTATAGGGTTTAATGCTGGCCAAGGCGTCGAGTATTCTGTTAATGTAAACTCTACCATGACCTAAGGGTACGATTTTATATTTATCTCCACCTAAGTAAATAGTCAATCCTACATAGTCTCCTCGATCTAATAATAACTTTGATATTGTTGCTATGGCTCTAGCAGAGTATTCGAGTTTAGTATTGCCAGCTATACCATAGTACATAGTCTTGGAAGCATCCAAAATGAATATTGCTCTTAAATGTGCTTCTAATTCAAATTCCTTTACTTTAAGTTTACCAGTCCTAGCTGTTGCCTTCCACTCTAAATACCTATAGTCATCTCCAGGAACGTAATCTCTTACATCAGTGAATTCTTGACCCACACCTGTAATTCTAGCTTTAGACGTGCCAAATGGGGCAGTGACTAACGCTGTCAAAAGTCTGCGTTCCCTTAATGGAATAATTTTAGGTTTAAACTTATACTCTAAGGGGTTACCAATGTAAGTCTCAATGTAAAAAAGACTTAATGGGCCTCTTAAAACTACCTTTAACTTACCAAATGAGTGGACACCCATTAGTGGCTTTATTTTATATTCAAATACCGATGTACCTTTAGGTGGTATCAAGAGTAGGCCTGAAATAGAGCCTTCTATTATTTTAAAAGTTTTGGGTGGGTTATCTATGAATTCTACACCATACAATGGGAAATATGAAGGATTATGAAAGGTTAATGTAACTTTATGCTCATCACCTTCAATAAATGATCCCGTAATAGTTCGCTTCACCTTTATAGCGTTTAACACTTTTATTTTAACTTGAACCATATACCTCATTATTATGAGTAATAGGATGAGTGTTAACCCGGTAATAAATAATGAGAGGAAAATAGAATGCTGTATCGAGATGAAACCTAAGGCTATGAGTAAAGCAGCAGCTATTATAAATGCTTTACCTCGAGGTGATAGAAGGATAGGTATTGCGGTTTCAGTCAAGAATTTTCACTTCCCCTGGCATTGAGGTATTCTTTAGTGATCGGTTTATGGTGTAGGTACTCTTTCAAGTATATCCTTTATTACATTAGATGGCTTAATTCCTTCGAATATAGCCTCTGTTGTTAATATGATTCTATGATTTAACACTGGTTCGGCTACCTCTTTAACATCATCTGGGATGACATAATCTCTGCCATCCATTAATGCTAGTGCCTTTGCCGCTAAGAGTAATGCTATTGCAGCTCTTGGGCTGCCTCCGAGATTTACTGCTGAATGCTTTCTCGATTCTTCAATAATATCAGCTATGTATCCTAGTATTGATTCGTCAACATGTACTTTCCATACAAGCTCTCTAATCTTAATTATGTCTTTTGCTGAGGCTACAGGCTCCACTTTGAAGTCATATATCTTTTTGAGTCTTCTTAAAATTTCTATGGTCTCTGTTTTACTGGGATAATCAATAAACACTCTCATAAAGAATCTATCAAGCTGGGCTTCAGGTAGCGGATATGTTCCTTCAAGCTCTATGGGATTTTGTGTTGCTAAAACGAGGAATGGGTCTGGGAGCTTGTATGTTACACCTTCAATTGTTACCTGTCTCTCTTGCATTGCCTCGAGCAATGCTGACTGTGTTTTAGGGCTTGCCCTGTTAATCTCGTCAGCTAGTATGATGTTAGCGAAGATGGGTCCTAATCTCACGCTAAACTCTCCAGTCTTAGGATTATATACCATAGTACCGATAATATCTGATGGTAAAAGATCGGGCGTAAATTGTATTCTCCTAAAATCTAGTTGTAATGATGCTGCAAGCGTCTTTGCAAGAGTGGTTTTAGCGACGCCAGGCACGCCTTCAAGAAGTACATGACCACCAACATATAAGCTAGCTAATATCATCTTTATTTCTCTAGTTTTACCAACAATAATCTTACTTACCTCAGCTACTACTCTGTCAGTAACCTTTTTCACATAATCTACTTCAGACTTTTCTAAGCCTATATTCGACACCTTTAACACCTGGTTTACCTACTATAGTTGCTCCCATAACTTCAAGTATCATTTCAGAATTTAATATAAGTTTAGATAGAGTGCGTTTCCAAAATAAAATGGGAGGCCAAATAAATCTTCTCTTACCAGAGTGATATTCATATACTTTCCTTAACGTTAAAATGGTCTTTAAAGCTTTATCACTTTTATCTTTGAAAATTAATCTAAATCTCTCTTGAACTGGAGGTTCATCTATTCTAGATAAGTCTATTTTAAGCTCTCTTAGTGCAACTCTACATAGTATGGTGTATAAGCTAGCTAAAAGCTCTATGGCATCTTTCTTGGAAAGGTACTTAATGTCATATACTCTTCTACCAGGTAATTCAACTTCATATATGACCTTAGTCTCTCTATGACGATAAATACCTTCATCAAATCCTACTCGTCCACCAGCTCTCTTAAGTATTGAATAGACAAAAAACGTTACTATAAATAGTGCTAATATCCTCATGATAACAGTTAAATACTCTAAGAATGTTAAATACAATGCGTCCAAGAACCTGATAATAGCAACTAGGAATAATGATAATATCAAACCTATTGGGGGTATTGGTAATCCTATTAAACTATTTAAATCTATGGTTTTATAATGGGCGCAGTCAATAATGATCTTATAGTTTGTACTATTGTGTGTAAGCAATCTAACTAATGCTAATGCAAAATGGCTATTGTCTATAGGGGTGTATCTTTTAGGTATAGACTTATTTAAGTACTCTTCTTCAAAAAATTGGTTAATAAAGATACTACTATCAGATACAACAATACCATGATATTTCTCCAATTCGAAATATGCAACTATAGGTTTATCATCGTATTTACAAAGGACTTTAGTTTGCTCTCTTGAACTATGAAGCAGTATATATGATGCTACATTTAGTACTAAAGTATATACTGTTCCGTTCAGCTCACATTCAACAATAGGATGCTCAAGACCATAAGGTGATTTAGGATCCCTAAGTATTAAACCTGATATACTTGAATGAAATAGTCTACTTAGTAAAGCATTTGATGTTACATTTTCATCAGCTATCAGAAATGATACATGACTAGCTCTATTTAATATAGATAACAATTTATCAACATCAGTAAATGAGAATGGGATATCTGGTGCTATAACCAAATAGAGTACTGTATCATTAGTTGCAATTAGGTGATCAAGATCGTCCATAGAATTTAACGTATAAACATCGTATCCTTCACTTATTAATGTATTATAGAACTCTGAAGTCCCATTCCATCCCGTGTTAAATGGGCTTGTTGAAGTACGAGCTGAGAATTTTATAGGGAGAATCTTTATTGGTGCATAAATAGAGGCTACAAATGCTGCAAGGATTAATAATGCCGTAAAAGCCTTCTTACCTATCATTGTTTCGGTATTACCTCCATTTAGAGATTGTATAATAGCCCTCTTTACAAGCTTCTACTTCATCCTTACTCACTTGTTTATTACCGTACTTTACTTTCTCATAGATGTATGTTATCGTCCTAAGTACGTCATATTCCATTCTACCTTTAATCCGAGATAAATATTCTCTTGGAGTCTCATAATGAAGTTTTGGTAAACCCTTTCGTCTCATGATTTCTAATGTTAAAATATAATACTTTATTACTGGATGTAATCTTGTGTCAATTTTTCTTTCTATCCGTTTAATAATGAGTTTACTTCTTATTATACTTGTATACTTGTTTATAGCTATTTTTACTGGTTTCACCCTTAATACAAAAACTACCAATAATATTATGATTACAGCAATTACCATGTATAAAACGTTAATCTGTGGTAGTAACCTTAAGTTAGGTATTGATGGAGACACTAAGTCTATATTTTTAAGGTTAGAAATTTCATTAAAGCCTAATAATGGTTTATGCTCTTGTTCTTCTCTAATCACTTGTTCTCTTTCTTCAATACTAGCTTGTTTTTTGTTTTCTCTAAAGATTTGTTCCAAGAGATCTGATTTAGCCTTAGCTATTTTACCATCATTTGTTATGAAAGTTGGCATTTTCTTTAAGATATCTTTGAGCTCATCCTCTGAAATAATGCCCTCCTTTAGTAATTGGGCTAAGGCATCGCCAAGCCTACCGTAGGCTTTAGAGTATAATCTACTTGCGGTAAGGTAATCTCCTCTCATTAATGCTTGAGCAATACTACTTAGAAGGCTTGAATATTCTGGATTAATGCTTTTCATCAAGGAGGCTAGTCTAAGTAAAGTGTTGATAGTCTCCATATCACTAAGCTCATTTATACTTGTATTAAATAAATGTAGTAAGCTTGATAATTCATTCTGATCTATACTTATGGTTACCATATCATTCTCTTTGGTGATTTTATGGGCTGCGAGTAATGCCAAGAGCGATTTTAGATCATCAGGTTTATTGGCATAAAATGAGCTATTATCCTTTAATATGATTTTCAATTCCTCTAAATCTCTACTTAATTCAATAATGTTATTGTTTTTAATATCTTCCTTTATCTCTTTTATTTTCATTAATGTTAAGGGGTCTAATTTATCACTATACCTACTTAGTAATGTCGATGTTATATTATCTAATGTCTGAAACTCTATAGGAATACTAACCTGTTTTCGACTTGTAACATTACTTATTAATTGTTGATCGTGTCTCTTACCTATAAGTTCCCCATAAACAATTGTACTAAGAGATAATATTATGAGTATGGAAAGCACTATAAAGGTAAGTCTCAGCAATCTTACTGAACTGGCACTAGACATCACTAGTACCCTCAGTTATTTTCTACTCTCACTCCTTTATATCATAATTATTTGTATCAGAGTTAAATGTATACGTTTGATTCGGTTATTGATAATTATCAGGAAAAGTTTAAATAGAAGTAAACCTCTGTAAGTTTACAGGGATATACTATGGTTAAAGTAAAGAATGTATGGCCTGCACCATATACTGGTATACCAGCAGTACTATCATCGTCATCTTTGGTAATGTTCGTTTTAGCATTCCTCATAATATATTATGGTAGAGGAGTATATGATACATTAGGTTTTACATTATTCTTTACTGGTATAGCTTTTGGATTGCTTTCTGCAGGTAAGGAGGTTGAATTGAAAGATGACAGATTAGTATTGAAGTATGGTTTTCCTCAAGCAGTGATTAATATTACTGTAAGAGAAGTCGTTGAGGTTGCTGATCTCTCTAGTCTCAAGAGAGGTAAGCTATTTAAGTATTTCAAATCACAACTAGTGGCTCCATTATTAATAATGCTCCTCCCGATACTATATTTACCACCATTGACAAAGCCGTTAATGGCCTTGCTCTTACTGGTACCAGTAGTTATAGGTTTTAGTCTTTTAACATACTTCATGATGACGTTTAGTGATTATAGACGTTTCCTAAATTACGCTATAGTAACGTTAATGGCGATGTTAGCCCTAATATTCTTAGAGATAGCTATGATAAATCCACAGATAGTTTCAAGTAAAGATGCACTGGTTATGCTAGTATTAGGCTATGTGCTATTAATTGCAGGTTTCATAGTATTCATATCATTTGCCATAAGGAGACATATAATATTAATTGAGAGTACACAGGGTCACTATGCTGTAACTGCGGCCTCTAAAGCTGATGCAGAGGAGTTTATGAAAACACTGCTCAAGCGTATGGTGAAGATAGAGAGGTGAAAAGGATGTTTAAACTCCCAGACCGAATGGAGGAAATATGGCTCTCTATAGCTAAAGGAGAAAAAGAGGTAAATATTGCTAACAAGTTGAATATTACAAGACAGGCTGTAAGTAAGGCGGCTAGGGAGGCACGAGCAAAAATTACCTCAATGTTTCTAGAGCTAGCTGAATCATTAAACCTAGATGTCATAAGGGTTAATGCAGAAAAAGGCTTCATGATAGCACGTAGCCGCCAACTAGGACTACGAGTTTACGCATTCTATATCCCGGGCAAGGGCATACGAATACTATTCGGTATAAAACCTTATTGCCAGGGAGAAAGTATGAGCCAAGTTTGTAAGTTAATAGTCACCATGGGAAGAGAACTTAACATGATACGGGAAGAAGTTAAAGGAAATGTAGAGGAGTTAGTAGATGAAATTATTAAGCGGATAGAAGAGTGATAACTGAAGTCATTTAGTACTTACTATTTTGTAATTTACCATTAATTATTTAATTATAAGAGAATTTATATTAAGTCGTGATAAGGGCTGGTATTTTTCAAGGTAGTGAGTAATATGAGTATGGAATTCGATCTCGTAATCCTTAACGGATTTATAGTTGATGGTTCCGGTAATCCTATGTATAAAGCATCAATAGGAGTAGTTAACGATAAAATAGCCTTTATAGGTAAGCTTGAAAACTTCAATGCTAAGGAGGTTATTGATGCTGAAGGGCTAGTAGTATCGCCGGGGTTTATTGATATACATTCTCACGGGGATGAAACATTATTTCTCTATCCAGACGCTCTAAACTATCTACATCAGGGAATAACAACAATAGTTGGCGGTAACTGTGGATACTCGCCAGCACCCTTAAGGGATTGGTGGCTTCTATCATTCTGGGAGCTCGATCTATGGGATAAGATTAAACCATATAAATATTATCCTGAACCAATAGTGATTCCGTTAAATGAATTTAGGAAGCATGTCAAAAAGAAGTACAACGTCGATATAAAGTGGCGGAATTTCTGTGAATACTTTAAATATCTTGAGAAGATTGGTATTGGTGTTAACTATGTACCATTAGTTGGACATAATACTATTAGAGCACAGGTCATGGGACCTGATTATAAACGTGCTGCAACAGATAAGGAGATAAAGGAAATGAAAACCCTACTTGAGGAAGCATTTGAGGATGGTGTTTGGGGGCTTTCTACAGGATTAGACTATGAACCCGGAGCTTACGCTGACAGAAGAGAATTAGTTGAGCTAGTTAAGGTAGCAGCGAAGTATAGTGGAATATATACCACTCATTGGAGAAGAACCGGTATACGTAAGGAACGTAAGGAGTATACTATACCTGAGAAGATTAGAGGCATTGAAGAGGCAATATCAATAGCTGAAGAAGCTAAAATTAAACTTGAAATATCACACTTACTATCTGGCTACACAATATACCCTATTCCACCAAGAGAGCTAGCTATAGCAGCAGCTAAGGCCACACTCAGGACTATTGATGAAGCCTGTAGGAGAGGAGTAGATGTAGCATTCGATGTAATACCCAACACTGATGGGGGCGTCTTCACACTAAAGTACCTTGCTGACTTATTAGCACCATGGATCCGAGAATTAGGCTCAAGAGAGGCACTAGGCAGAATGCTAAAAGTGGAAGATTTCCGGGAAGAGGTAAAGCAAATCATAAAATCCGGTAAATGGTGGCTTATTAACCCTAAAGTAGATCCTTATTGGGCTATGAAGATAAAAATACTCAAACATAAGAATGGAGAATACAATAATAAAACAATTGATGAAGTAGCTAAAACGTTAAACAAAGACCCGTTAGACGTATTGTTTAACTTAATTATCGAAGATTATGATGCACAGGCAGCTTATACGTCATTAGAGTATGAAGAGGAGGTAGCCACATTCATAAAACACCCTCGGGCAATGGTGTGTACTGACACATTCTCATTAGATTTCAAATGGGAGTTAAAGACTATACCAAATTACTTACCTCATCCGAACACCTATGGGGCATTTCCAAGATATCTTAGAAAATACGTATTTGAATCAAAGATTCTAAGCTTAGAGGAGGCAATAAAGAAGATAACGTACATGCCAGCTTCAAGAATAGGCTTGGAGAAGAGAGGATTAATAAAGGAAGGATACTATGCTGATATAGTAATCTTTGATTCAAAAACAATACGTGATAAAGGAGACTATCTAGAGCCTAGAAGGAAACCTGAAGGAATAAAGTATGTAATAGTTAATGGAAGAATAGTAATAGAGAATGGAGAGTATAAGGGACTAAGAGTAGGAAGAATAATCAAAAAGAGGTGAAGCTAAAGGTCTTTTCCGCTAGAACCCATATTATTTAATGCTAAAGAAGTTGGTAACTAACTCATGTATGTAAAGGTTTATTTACAAGTTGTAAAGCATTCTTTACATGTGAGAGCATGAGATATCGTGAAAGATTCATAGTAGAGGTAATAGTAATAAGCCTGGTATCAGCTCTCCCGTATTCCCTCATACTCTACATTGTCAAAGAAGCTGTAATGGTGGATACACTAATTCACTCCATGATATTCTCATCAGTCTTTGTTCTCGTTTTCACGGCATTATTTAAGGGATTAAAACTTGAAAGGAAGGAGTTAGCTGATGAGAGGACAAGATTTATAGATTATGTTTCAGCTTATAAAGCTATGACCATATGGCTATATACCTCTTTCACAATAGTGCTTATATTATCCTTAATGATAGGATTAAACATAATTAAGTTGGGTATGGAATTCTTAGGCTTCCTAAAAGGATTATGGATTTCAGCAATATCTTTATCAGTAGTAGAATTATTTACATGGATAAAAACATATAGGGGGTACACTTAAAGAGGTGATGTTGATGAAACCTAAACTTCTATACTGTGTTATAGCTGTTTTAGTGGGTTTCATTTTTGGATTAATGATAGTAATAAAGGCGTATTTACTATCAATTTTAATGTTAATCTTGGGAATTTTAATAATTAAATTTGTTGAGAAAAGATTTATTGAAAAAGGATTGATAATTAGTGATGAGCGGGATAGATTTATAGAATTTCAATCAACTAGAGCGTCATTCTGGCTATCGCTTGTAATCTTACTCTTCTTACCAGTAATACTGAAAGGATTAGAAGAAGCAGGTCTAAATATATCGGTTCTAAAAAGTGAGATTATGAATCCTCATTTTGCACCGGCACTCATGCTTTCTATATTCGTTGTAATACACTTATACTATAGATTTAAATACTCTTGAATAGATAAAAACTGAGGTCTACATATTCATGACTAACACTAGAGTCATTGTTAGACTTAGAGAGATAAGAGCAAGATATAATGTTAGTCAAGAGGAGCTTGCAAAAGCAGTAGGTGTAACTAGACAAACAATAATAGCAATTGAGAAAGGTAAGTACCTTCCTTCGTTAACTCTGGCATTAAAGATAGCTAGATATTTTAATTTAAGAGTAGAAGATATATTTCAACTCAATGATAGTCCTGAACATGAACAGTAAGCTGAACACTCAAATCGCCATCGATTATTCTCTTAAGTAAATCTTGTAACTCCTTTAAAGATAACATTTTAGAACAAGATACATTAATTACTAGTCCATAAAGCTCTATGCTTCTTTACAATATCGTCTACTTTAATTCTCTTCAATCCTTCATGATCAGCTATTTTCATTAAGTAACTTTTAGCCTTATGGAACATTCTGGCGACTTTGGGTACATATCTCCATAAATTGTATTTTAGGAGAGAGTTAAAATCAACGTATCCTTTATACCATTTTCTCCATTCAAGTCTAAGTATATCATCTATTAGGCCGGGATTCTCGACTTCTTCAAGGTTTAGTTTAAATTCGAAACATGCTTTATATGGACAGAATATGCAAGATACTCTTGTAGCTCCAACTAAGTAGTCTGAATGTATAATGCCAGCATCTCTTGCTATAGTGGATACATCGAGAATAGTTAACGGGGCCGTGAGATATACTTCTCGTCTCCTAATAAGATTTCTTTTAAGTATTAAGGGTGTTAACTTTTTTAATCTTTTAATTGTTTCCCATAAACGATCGCCGATGATTATGAAGTTTATGTTATGCTGTCTCTTATATTCTCTCATGGGTCTTGTTTTAAGTATGTACACCATTTGAACCGACTATATGGTAGACCATACTATACAAGTATTTCTTCATAACTCGTCTTGGAGGGTTGATTATATCGATTTCTACGTTTAAGTTAAGTCTTTTACTTACGTGTTCCACAAACTTAATGTTCTTAGGGGATTCTAAAAATGGCATATAAACATATACTACTTTAAGCTTGAAGTTTAACTCCTCAACTAGTTTGCAAGCTACTAAGAGAGCTACAGTACTGTCCTTACCGCCACTATAAGCTAATAGTACTCTCTTATTCCTAAGCTTTTCAAGACCCCATCTCTTAACTAAGTTGACATAAGACTCTATGCTATCTGCAAGTCTACTATCTAATGGGACTCCCTATTTAAACCATTTATTTAAATCCAAAGTAACATCTCCTAATAGTATACTACGTTTATTAATGTTTGTTAAAGTTGTAATATCGAATGCTTCATTACTAGTCCACATAAAGACCCTTCTGTAAATCACCATGCCTATTAAATATTATTGTAAACTCTGTAGCAGATCCAATAAAACCTTCTATCCTTCCATTACTTACATTAAGTAATGGTATTGGTTCAACCATGGTCTCCTACAATAATATCGTGTATAATAAAATAATTAAAATATTGTATAAAGTGATGGAATTGGAAAATAAGGGTAGCAGTCCAAGAGTTTACTGTTTAAAATTACTCATTTATTCAACAAATACTCTGTCTCCAAGAGGGTCAAAGGGAGGCATCGATACAAATATGAAGACTAAGTCTTCATCTCCAATAGCTTCTATTCCATGGACCGTCTCTTTAGGTATTGTTATGATGTCGCCGGATGTAACCTCAATAAACTCTTCACCTAATCTTAATTTACCTTTACCTCTCAATATGATGTAGATTTCATCTCTTTCTTTGTGATAGTGCGCTCTTAATTTCTTTCCAACTTTTATGAGGGCTAAATGAATGCTACCTCTCTCAGTTCTCATTATATCAGCTATTCCAATACCTGTAGCTTCATCAACTTTTATCATAGACAGTGCATTCTTCAATGGAATATACATAGTAATCACACCTACCCTAAGTTTAGAGATTCGAGTGGTTTAATCTTTCGCCCTAGATTTACCTAAGAACTTCCTATGGTGTGAAAGAGGAAAAGCACGTAAATACCTCTTCTAAGCTCAACAGTACCTATGGTACTTAAAAGCTAAAGAAGTCATAGAGGGTTTTTCTTATGACTGTATTAAGACCTGAAGATATCATCTCTATTTTAGGTGTAAAGGAAAAAGACATTGACTGCTCTGGACTTAAAATGACTGTAGGAGAAGTCTATAGGTTTACTAGTAGGGGAAGAATACTCATTAACTCTAAAGAACTCCCTGAATACAAGGAGGTTAAGCCAGCACCAATAAACAATAGATACTACTTAGAGCTTGGTGTCTACTTAGTGCGTTATAGAGAGTATGTGAAAATACCAGAAGACTGTATAGGTCTCGTCCTTCCACGATCATCATTACTAAGAATGGGAGCTACATTACACACTGCTATCTGGGATCCTGGATATGAAGGAAGGGGCATTGGCTTACTTGTAGTCTACAACATACATGGTATTGAGCTTGAACGGGGGGCACAAATAGGTCAAATGATATTAGTAAAAATGACAGGCTCTACACGCTTCCTATATAGAGGCATATACTATAAGGAGGGAAGAATAAGCAATCAAAGCCATTACTAATAGCTCATCTACGAAAACTGATTAATGCAGGAGTACTTGAATATCGTGTTGGACTGGATGAAGAAAAATGATAATACGTAAATACTATAGAACACCAAATACGTATATGTATTGATAGAAGAATCTTAGAGGAGATAGAGAAAAGTACGACAAAAACTAAACGATAATAAAAGTAAAAAGTAGAGAGAATTATAAGGCATGAACTGTTGTCGTGAGATTTTATGACCACTTGATCTCTACTTCAAGATAAATTCCTATAGAGCAAATAATATAAGCGCAACTGTGATAAAATAGTGAAATGAGGGCCCGTGGCCTAGCCTGGATAGGGCGCCGGCCTGCGGAACATAGTTTTAGTGTAGAAAGCCGGAGGTCCGGGGTTCAAATCCCCGCGGGCCCGCCAAAACTAGTTTGTTCTAAACCTCTTTAAAGGGGATTTTTATAATGTCATTTTACGGAAAGGTTTGCTTTAAACGCTTTAGATAAAAATTTATTGAGAACATAAGAGAGCCTCTAAAGGAACACCAGAAATATAGGGAAACTTAGTTATCGAGTTCTATAATTTCAATGAATATCTCTAAGTATCTCATTAAATGTCTTGTTACGATGAAGTTTTCAAGAACATGTTTATACCCATTCTCGCCAAGTCTCATTCTCTCTTTAGGATTCTTAATCAAGTATATTGTCTTCTCAGCAGCCTCCTGTACACTGTTAACTAAGTATCCTGTTACACCATCAATAACTTGCGCTTTTATTCCACCACTTGGACGTGCAACTACAGGTTTCTTTTTCCATAAAGCTTCAGTAACAGCTAAGCCGAAGCCTTCACGTATTGACATTTGGAGAACAACTGTTGCTGCCCTCTGGAATGCGTTAACTTCTAGAGGGCCTACACCAATTAGGTTTGTAAGGAAATGGATATCTCTATCCTGTCCAGCATATCTAATTGCTTTCTCAAAGTAAACCCAACCCTCAGGATCATCATGGGCCATATTGGCTATTAATAATAGCTGTACATTAGGTATTTTCTCCTTAACAAGTCTGTATGTATCAATTGCTCCTATCGGGTCCTTCCACGGATCAAATCTAGCCACTTGAATGATTATAGGTCTGTCTGGATCTACATCATACCTATTAAGTACTTTAAGAATTGTTGATTCAGGTAAGTCTATATTCTTTTCACTGAGAGGATCAATTGAAGGAGGCATAACATACTTTCTAGTTGTGGGTATTTCGGGATGAATATACTCCTTCATATGAAATATTGATGCATTATATCCTGTTAGAAATTTCGATATGAAATTCCAGACTTCCCTATTGGGTGTACTCAGGTCTATATGGCATCTCCAAATCCATTTACGATGATTATTAAGAAAGCTTCTTAGAGGGAGAGGTTGTGGATCATGTACTACAATGATATCTGAGTCAAGGTTTAATTTATTTACAGCATTGTCGTAGTTTACCTTTAAATATAACTCTTTTTCCCATTGTGAAAGAATCAGCCGTGCACCTTGAAGTGCATTATGAATCTTTTTTGTTACATTGAAAAAATCTTGGGGGGCCTCCATAACCTCCCATGCCGTCTTTAATCCGATGGAGTTCATTAATGGAACTAGTGAATACAGTAATTCTGCTACTCCACCACCAAATGCTGTTGAGTTAACATGTGTGATACTATAGCTCTTGATTTTCTTAGCTAATTTGATTATTGTATCTACTTGTCTTTCTCCTATAACCCGACTATAATCGTGTATGTCTTTTCTAGGCAAACTAGGTACTTTCATGACAATACTTACCCCAAAGTGACTTTACAATAGATTAATACGTGAGTGTACTAAACCTACTATTGAGTAAGAGATTTATCTATCTTTCTGCTAATTTACTACTCACAGGTGTATAATTGGTGGTGACACTTTGGATAAACTGGATAAAGAGGTTCTAGAGTTCTTAGAGTTTATAGGTATTAAAGGTTATGAAGGAAGAGCTTACATAGCTCTTCTCTCACTTGGGGAAGCAACTGCACCACAATTGTCATCAAAAGCTAGAATACCTCTCACGAGAATATATGACGTACTAGACTCATTAGCTAGTAAAGGTCTTGTAGAGGTTAAAGCCGGAAGGCCTAGAGTCTACAAAGCTATCCCACCACGTATAGCTCTAAATTATTATGTTAGAAAATACATAGATAACATATTGAGCTTGAATAGGAGGGTCATTGATGAATTAAATAGATTATATGGATCGTCAAAATCTGAGGAACCATTTATCTGGCTCTCAAGTAGTCAGGAGATGAGCATAGAGAGAACTAAGGATTTACTAGAGAATATGAAAGTAGATGGTTTTATGTCTATTTCAGAAGTTTTACTTGAGAAATTAACAAACACTCTCTATAAAAAGCTCTTGAGTGACCCTTCAGTAGTTTTCACTATAACTCTTACCTTTAGCCCTCTCGGATCAAAAGCTCTAGAGCAACTACTTGGCCTCGACAATATCGATATAAGAGTTCATCCAACAGGTATTATTAATGCTATTGAAGTAGATTTATCTAATGCAGTAATTTTCGGTAAAACATATACCTTATTTACCAATGAATGGGAGTTAATATTATTGCTTAATGAATCTTACTATCATGGTTATTGGAAGAATGCTAAGAGAATAAAGGAATTTAATATTAAACCTAACAGACGATATAAAACTTCACACCATTGGTTATCAATAGTACTGATAAATGATGGATTAAAACATGGATATAATGCTTGGGTTAAGGTTAAAGGTTTTAGAGTTAGAGACAAGGAGCCTATTAATATTGAAGGTTATGTAAAAGAGGTAAGAACAGACGATGTAATTCGAAACCTCATAGTTGAGACAGAAGAAGGTAAAAAAGTGGTCATAGGGGGGCTAGGGGCTTCAATAGAGGATATTGAAGCAAAATATATTGAAGTTGTATTCTCTTGAGACACTATTTTACTCCTTTTAAATGTGACAATTTATTTCATAAAATACATTTAATGTATCTTGACTGCACAAGAGATTTAGCTTAGTTTAAACTTTACATGTACTCTATACTTGATGTACATAAGATAGACTTATAAAGAATGCAGAGTAATTTCTCACTAAATAGTGAGTTATTTCTGGTGGTTACTCATGGAGGGTCAATCAAGATTTATTATAGCTGTAGTAATAGCCCTTATAATAGGCATTGTTATAGGTTATGGGGTTGGGTTTGCAACCATTGGTCCAAGTGTAACTACAAAGACTGTTATTCAGACAACTACCGTAACAAAGTATGTAACTCAAACTTCTCCAGCTACAGTGGTTACAACACTCACTGTACCTACAACAGTGGTTCGTGCACCAATGACACTAGTAGTTATTGGACCCTGGGCAGGAGCGGAAATGGAGGCATTTATGGAGGTCTTAAAGGCATTTGAACGTGAACATCCTAACATAAAGCTTGAGTATAGAATTTACAGAGCTGAAGACTTAGCTTCAGTAGCACCACCACAATTCGCTGCCAAAATGGCACCCGGAGATGTCATCTTCACTGCATGGGGCTGGTGGGTTAAGAAAATGGGCGAGCGAGGTCATCTTTACGACTTAAGTAAGCTTGTTAACACTGGTGAGTTTATTAAAGGTATATTCGACTCAGTTAAGTCTGGTGACAAAATCTACGGACTTCCATTCACAGCATGGGCTAAACCAGGCTTCTGGTATAGAAAATCACTATTCCAGAAGTATGGTTTAGAGCCACCAATGACTTGGGATGACTTCTTAAAACTCTTAGATAAACTCAAAGGTGAACTTGGCGGACCACCTATCGTTACAGGAGATGGTGTTGGATGGCCTATAAGTGATGTTACCGAGCATTTCCTCATAACCTTCGGCGGCCCAGAGTTACAACTTAAACTTATCAAGGGCGAAGTGAAGTTCGCCGATCCTCAAGTAAGAGAGATATTTGAGAAATATATAGTGCCTCTTCTAAAGAAGAGCTACTTTAGTGAGCCTATTGAGTGGACTAGGGCCCTTGAATTATGGTGGCAAGGTAAGTATGCATTATACTTCATGGGTACATGGCTTACCGGTATGGTTAAGAATCCTGAGGATCTAGGATTCTTCCCACTGCCGGGATGTAAAGGTGTAGTGATGGGAACAGATTACATCATCGTCCCGAAGTATACAAAGCATCCTAAGGAGGCTCTCTTACTAGCTAAATGGCTTGCTACAGAAGGACAAAGAGTACATGCGGGAACAAAGGCAGGTAAGTTTGCTACATGGCTTAAGGTAGGCATTGAGGATCATTGGAAGCCTATGCAAGAGGTATTCAAGAAACTTAAAGATAAAATGCCACTGCCTGATTTAGACGACTCAGTTGGAGGAGATTGGCAAAAACTATTCTGGGATCAACTAAAATTATTATGGGTGGATCCAGGTAAATTAGACCAGGTACTAAACACTCTTACAACAAACTTCCCGAAGAAGTAGCTTAGAATGGTCTAAACCATGAAGATGGGCGAACCCCTTTTAAACAAAATTTCTTTTTTAATACCCGGTTTCATACTTATTGTAATTTTTGTTGTGTATCCTATTGTTGCTACTATAATTTTAAGCTTTAACATAAATCCTGTCCCAGGCATAGATGTAACTGGTGGTAAAGCTCCCGGCTTGGAAAATTATTATAAAGTACTTTCAAGCCCTAAATTCATAAATCCATATGGGTTAAAGACTCTATCTTTTCCTATGGGTGCGATAATACATAATATCATATGGATTGCTATACACCTACCACTAACCATAATCCTTGGGCTATTAATTGCGGTACTATTACAGAATGTAAAAGGTGGATCTATTATTAGGTCATTCATTTTTCTCGGAATGGTCATTCCGATGATAGTGGGTGGGCTCCTAATACAGTTCTCCTTTGATAAGGATCTTGGCGTCGTCAACCTCTTTCTAAAAATAATCGGTCTAGGATGGCTAGCTAAAAGCTGGACAATATACCCTGATACAGCACTATTATCTCTAATACTCGGCTCTGTATGGTTATGGACAGGCTTTAGTGTTACAATGTATTCAGCTGGTTTAGCATCAATACCTAAAGAGATTATTGAAGCAGCAATAGTTGATGGAGCTGACTTCAAGACCATATTATTCAAAATAATTGTGCCATTACTTAAACCTGTTACTCTAACCGTAATGGCTATGACTATACTATGGGATTTGAAGATCTTTGATATAGTCTATGTATCAACACAAGGAGGGCCTGGCGGTGCATCAATGGTGTTAGCTTTGCTTATGTACGATTACTTTGCCAGAGTGCAACACTATCCTATGGCTGCGACTGTTGCTGCTATTCTTACAGTAATTACTTTACCTGTTGTTATTTTCTGGATTAAGATGGTTACTAAGGGTGAGAGTAAGTGAGTGATGAATCTAAGAGCTTTTATAGAGGAATACTTGGGTCCCCTGTAAAATGGCTTATAGCCAATATTATAGCATGGATTTTAGGTGTAGTATGGGTTTTACCCTTTATAGGTATTTTCATGACCTCAATAAGGCCTTTTAGTGAAGTTGTTAATGGATGGTGGAATCTGGTTCCCTTTAATCCGACTCTCAAAAACTATATTGATGCTTTATTTAATCCTATGTTCTCTTTACTACGTGGATTTATGAACTCCTTCATAATAGCTATTCCAAGCACGCTCATACCTGTCATGCTGGCTGCTCTTGCTGCTTACGCTTTTGCCCGTTTTAGTTTCCCAATAAAGAACTACCTTTTCATTACAATTCTATTCTTGATGGCTGCTCCACAGCAAATGACCATTATACCTATATTCTTTATGCTTAACAATATGCATTTACTTAATACTTACCTTGGTCTAATACTTATACACTCATCATGGGGAATTCCGTGGATAACATTCTTTCTTAGAAACTACTTCTCAATGTTACCAGTAGAATTAGAGGAGGCAGCACGTGTTGATGGGGCAACTAATAGACAAATATTCTTTAAAATAGTTCTTCCACTATCGCTACCTGGAATAATATCTGCTGCTGTATTACAATTCGCATGGGTTTGGAACGACTTCTTCTTTGCTTTAATGCTCATTTTTGACCCAGACAAGATGGTTATAACACAAATGCTCCCAAGACTTAAAGGACAATATCAAGTTGATTGGGGTCTTTTATCGGCGGGTTCAGTTCTAGCTATGATAGTTCCTTTAATTGTATATGCCGCATTCAATAAGTACTATATGGGCGGCTTTAGAGGATGGGCCATGAAAAAGTAACCGTCTAGGTGGCTACTCAACCATCATAATGGTAAGGTGATTATAATTGTCGACTACCAATTTATAAACTCTCAATTTGTATTTTGTATTATGGTTTGAGAGGTTATGAGGAAAATTGTAATAGGCCTTGGTAACATCTTAAGAGGAGATGATGGATTAGGTCCTTTTGTTTTTGAGGTTTTAAAAAGATTAGGTTTACCCTCAAAGAATGACTTTGATGTTAAGATTGCGGATTGTGACTATTCTTTCACCAATCTTCAGTAGATCACCCTCACCTAACCCTAAAACTGCATTTACAAACTTACTTGCTAGCTCTATATTGCCTAGATACCCTTTCCTACGGGGTGAACATAATATTGGATATATCCAGTCACATAAGGGTAAAGAGTTCTTTATTGCTGAACTGATCTGAATTATTATTGCAGCTTTAACTTCATGCTCATCATACTTAGGTGGTCCTCTCGGATGTACTGCTTTCTCGGAGCCCCATGCTATTTTTAGCTATCTTTTGTTGATCTTCAAGGCTTAGTCCACTCCATTCGACAACAGCTATGTATTCGTGGCTATAGCTCCATGGATCCCTATGTCCAGTGGCCCATAGGATGCCTGAAACTATAAAGTCTCTTGCATCGTAATGTGAACAATATCCATGAGCTCCAGGACCGTAACCCATTGAGCCAGCTATGAAACCTGTCTTCATAGCTAATGCTTCATTAATATTCTCCATCGACAAGTATTCCTTTAATTTACTTATCCTCTCAGCAAATCTCCATGTGCCTTCAGCTAGTAGGTCTCCTATACCATCTCTATAAGCTATTTTCTTTATCAATGTCTTTATGAATTCTCTTTCTGGGAATTTTGAAAATGGTACCTGTTTCAGCTTCCCCTAAGACCTTCATGTCATATAGCACTAAAATGAATGGTATAAGCTGGAGTAGTTCATATGTGTTAATTCTATACATGTCTGCTAATTGTTTAGCTAGGAAACCTGCCTCGTCAGACTCTCCTTTCACTCCTACTTGTAGCCAGCAGTAGAAGAACTGAACATAAGCTATTTCTCCTGCTCCTATTTCTGGAACTTCCATAAAGACATGGTAGCCTATAGGGCAGCTATAACAACCTGTCTTACGGACTTTGTACTTTTCTACTAATGGTATTAGCATACGGGCTATCGGGACACCTACCTTTGACATACCCTCGTATAAGGGTGAGGTCTCAGTAGTAACACCAAGTAATGTTGCCATATTCTTAATGTCTTCCATTAGTTGTAATAATCTCTCTGGATCATGCACCTTTATTATTCTTTTTGTACCTCTTACAGCTATAGCCTTAAGCTTTTTAGATCACGTGACTGCACCGAATCCGCCTTGGCCTGCAGCGTGGCCTGATCTGTGAATTATTGAAGCATATCTTACCAGTTTTTCACCGGCTACACCTATTGTAAGTATTTGAGTTTGATCATCATTTACTTCCTTCACTATTCTCTCTAACCTCGAATGTGCCTAACCCTAGAGATGACTAGCATCTCTTATTTCAACCTCCTCATCCTTAATCCATAAATATACGGGTTTCTTGGCTTTACATCTGATTACCAAAATATCATAACCAGCTAGTCTTAATTCTGCTCCCCATTCGCCACCGAAAGAGCTAACAGTATAACGTTCTGGATGGGATTGGGGGCTATTGCCTACTACAATAGCTCTTCCAGTCCCTGGTGCCCCTGAAGCTGTAAGGGGCCCTGTAGCGAAAATTAAAACATTTTCTTCATCAAATACTTTAATGTCAGGTGGTACTTTATCCCAATAAATTCTTGCAACAACACCTACTCCTCCTAAGAAGTCTCTAATGATGTCACTGTCTAAATGATACCTATCTATTTTCTCGGTGGACAAGTCAACTTCTAAAACATAACCATAATCCTGGGTCACGTAGAGCGCCTTTTCCACTAATTTCTAAAAATACTAATATTAAATGTTATAGGATGTCACTAATGGTAGAATATCACATAGTTATTAATGACTACTTGATGCTGAAGCATTAGAAAGGGGAAATAAATAATTATAGGTCATGTAAAGTATAATAATTACATCTTTGAAGGGGCAGCTATACCTAGGGCGTTTAATGCGTTCTTTAGTACTATTCTTGTTGTCTCCACTAGTGCTAGCTTAAAGTTTCTTTTACCTTCATCAGGCTCGCCTATTACCGGGTCTTCAGCATAGAATGAGTTAAACTCTTCTGCCACTCTTCCTAAATACTCTACTATGTATTCGGGTCTTAGCTCATCTGATGCTTTACTGAAAACATCGGGCATTTGTGATAGAAGCTTGACTAGTCTCTTCCTCCTTTGGGTTTCTTCAGCTGCTGAATAGTCTATCTTACTGTAGTCCACGGGTTTACCATACTTTAATAGTATATTTACTGCTCTAGCATGAGCATATTGTATGTAGGGTCCACTGTTAACCTCTAAACTTAATACTTTATTCCAATCAAATGTCATAGGTTTTGTTGCCGAAACAGATATCATAGCATACCTTAATGCTCCTAATCCTACCATTTCAGCTATTTTATTCTTCTCCTCTTCAGGTAACGATGGATTTCTTTTTTCTACTTCAGCTTTAGCTCTAGAAATGGCTTCCTCTATTACCTCATCTAATGTTACATATCTTCCCTTTCTGCCGGACATTCTAAATCCTGGAAGTTTTACGATCTCGTAAACGTAATGTATCTGATTATATGCTTGGTTTCTGTAGCCTAATGCAGCTAATGCTAACCGTACTTGTAGTTGTGTTAGTCTTTGTTCATTCATTATTACATTGATTACCTTATCTGCATTTTCAAATTTCACTAATGAATATGCTACGTCTCTTGTAGTATATAGTGTTGTGCCATCGCTTCTCTTAAGGATTAACGGGGGAATCTTAAATGATGGTAATTTTAAGTTCCTTCTTACTTCAGGATCCACCTGAATATGCTCTAGATTTAGAGCTAATGCTCCCTTATGTATTGTTATAAGGTTCTTTTCTTTAGCTAGCTTAAGTAGTCTCTCTACAAGACCACTCCATGCTATATCGCTCTCCCAATCCCATTTATCAAATGATATATCAAGTTTACTTAATGTCTCCTTAAAGCCTTCAACAGCTAGATTACATACCTCCCTAAATGCTTTAACAGTCTCTTCATTCTCTCTAAACTCATACTCTCCCATAAGCCTGCTAATCTCTTTTTCATGATCCTTTCCCTTCAATCGTTCAATTAGTGTATCGAATAATTTCTCATCTTTACTCCTTAACTCAGCTGCTATGGCAACCATTTCATCCAGTTCTTTAAGTTTTTCCTTTACCTTATCTATCAACCCTTTTCTCTTACATTCTTCTATTTCCGCCTTTAACTTATCTATCTCAATTATAGTATTTGTCATAGCATATACTAGACCTAAGAAGTGATCCGGCTTAATTGTAGGCTTAGGTCTTCCTAGCGCTATATAACCATATACTAGTATTGCCACCTGTCTTCCCATATCGTTAATATAGAATCTCCTCTCAACTTTATGCCCTCTTAGCTTAAGTAGTCTAGCTAATGTATCACCTATGATGGCATTTCTACCATGACCTATATGTAATGGATGTACGGGGTTAGCACTTGTATGTTCAACAACTATTCTTAACGGTTTGTCAACCTTTATAAAGCCATATTTCTCTTTTAACTCTCTAATATTCTCAAAGAGAATTCGTGCTAGCTCAGCAGTATTAACGAAGAAGTTTACGTATCCCCCAACTGCCTCAACATTCTTTAGTATAGTGTATTTATGTCTCTTGATACTTGACGCTATGATCGAAGCTAAGGCTTGAGGTTTTTGTCTAACCTTCTTTGCCACTTTAAATACGGGATAAGCTAAGTCGCCTAGTTTTTCGTCAGGTGGTATCTCTAATCCAGAGTATATTTCATTAAAGTCCATGCTAATGTTCAAGCTGTTTAACTCTTTCTGAATTATCTCCGCTATAGTCTCTTTTACTAGTGTGAAAGGGCTTTTACCATTAGACAATTATAGGCTCCTCCATTTTGAACAGTTTTATATGGCACTATTCTATAGCCTCTAGAATCGCTTAACTCTTCCCAGCTATAACGCTTTCTGATTTTCTACAATTTAAAAGAGGGGATGAAAAGGTGTAACAGGCTATAATATTTTGGCATGTAATTCAGCTGTGATAAAGTGTTAGGTAAGGGAAATTTTGGTCAAAATCACTTAGTATAGTTGAATGATCTGAATAAAAATTTTTATAGCTTAATGTTGAATATCATTTAGCCTTATAAGGTTCTGTGAGGATGTGAACAGTGACTATCATTTCAGAGGATACTGTTGTACTATTGAAGGATATCGTGAAAACATTCCCAGGAGGAGTAGTGGCAAACGACCATATAACATTTGACCTTAAGCGTGGTGAAATACATGGCTTACTTGGCGAGAATGGTGCAGGAAAAACAACACTAATGAATATACTTTATGGACTTTACAAGCCTGATTCAGGAGAAATATACATTAAGGGTAGGAAAGTTAAAATCAGCTCACCCAAAGACGCCATTAAACATGGTATAGGTCTCGTACCTCAGCATTTCAAGCTTGTTGAGGTCCATACAGTAATAGAGAACATTATACTAGGCCTGAAGGAGTATGGTTTTGTACTAAGGGTAAAAGAGGCCGAGAAGAAAATTCTAGAACTTGCTGAAAAGTATGGCTTTAGAATAGATCCCAAAGCTAAAATATGGCAACTTAGCATGGGAGAAAGACAATACGTTGAGATAATCAAGGCATTATTCCGTAAAGCCGACATACTAATACTTGACGAGCCAACCACAGTATTAACACCTCAAGAGACAAAGCAGTTATTTAATGTTTTAAGAAAAATGAGAGAGGAAGGTAAATCGATAATATTCATAACTCATAAACTTGATGAAGCTCTGAGCTTATGTGATAGGATTACAGTACTAAGGAAGGGTAAGAAAGTAGGAACAGTAACGCCTGATAAGGTAACGAAAGTTGACTTAGCAAAGATGATGGTTGGTAGGGAAGTATTATTCAAGATATCTAAAGAGGAAAAGAAGATAAAAGCTAAGGAACCGATATTAATAATTGAGGATTTAAATGTATTAAGCGATAAAGGCGTTCTAGCAGTAAAGAATATTTCGTTTAAAGTATATCCTGGTGAAATCCTTGGTATTGCAGGTATTGCTGGTAGCGGCCAGGAGGAGCTAGCAGAAGCTATAGCTGGACTGAGAAAACCAGTAAGCGGTAAAATAATAATCAAAGGTAGGGATGTTACTAACGCCTCGCCTAAGGATATCTATGAGTTGAAGGTAGCATATATTCCTGAGGATCGAGTACGTGTAGGTTCACTACCAAATCTTAGTCTTTGGGAGAATCTGATACTCAAGCATCATCGTAAAGAACCTTTAGTGAAGAATAAGATAATCTTGAATTTCAAGGAGATATTCAAGTTTGCAGAGGAAAGGAAGAAAGAATTCGATATAATGGCACCAAACATATATGTACCAGCGAGAACGCTTTCAGGAGGAAACCTACAAAAACTAATCTTAGCACGAGAGCTTACAGGAAACCCAGACCTCATATTAGCTGTTTATCCCACTAGAGGGCTTGATGTTGGTGCTACCGAGTATGTTAGAAAAATATTATTAAGAGAAAGGGATAGAGGGGCAGCAGTAATATTGATCTCCGAGGAACTTGATGAAATATTCCAATTAAGCGACAGAATAGCAGTAATCCATAACGGTGAATTAATGGGTATAGTACCTGCAGAACAAGCAACAATAGAGGAAATAGGATTAATGATGGGTGGTGCATTAAGGAAGCAATCCTCATAAGATACTTCTTGTTCCAGAGGTGTATGATTATGCCTCGGATTAAAATTAAGGTTGAAAGGAGATTAATAGTAAGTAAAAAGCTTCCTGCCTTAATCTCAATAATATCAGCTATAGCTGGCATACTCGCAGGGGGGTTATTATTCCTAATAGTGGGTAGGTCCCCTCTGGAAGCATATGCTATAGTGGCAGAGGTCTTTAGCGATCCAAAAAGCCTTATGGGAGCTGTTGAAATAGGCATACCAATAATGTTCACATCGCTAGCCTTAGTGCTACCATTTAGAATGGCATTCTTTAACATTGGTGGTGAAGGGCAATTTTATATGGGAGCAATAGGTGCTATGATACCAGTGATCTTATACTGGGGTGGAGTAGACTTACCTCACGGACTATACTTACCAATAATGGCTATACTAGCAGCCCTATTTGGTGGTGTATGGGCATTAGTACCAGCATTCTTGAGAGCAAAGTGGAAGGTAAATGAGATACTTACATCATTAATGATGAATTTCATAGCATGGCAGTTCATATGGTATCTAGTATCACCGGGAGGACCATGGAATGAGGCAAACCCAGCATTTAAGGAGAGATACCTAGCGTACCTCAAGGAGCAGGGGGTATCAATAATACCAGGATTCAAGGGTACACCCCTAGTACCAGAGTTCGCTAGACCCCCAGTGATACCAGGAACAACTATAAGCTCAGCACTAATCCTAGCAATAATAATAGCGATAATAATGTACTTTATATCAACGAGAACCCTACTAGGCTACGAGGTCAGAGTTGTAGGAGAAAGCGAATTAGCATCAAGATATGCAGGAATAAACTATATGCGATTAGTATTAATAGTGATGTTTATTAGCGGTGTCCTAGCCGGTCTAGGTGGATTTATAAACCTATCATCAGACCTCTTAAAACTTACACCAGAGATTGCTGCACCAGGCTATGGATATGCTGGAATAATTGCAGCGTGGCTATCAAGACTAAATCCCATAGCCTGCATTCTCGTTGCCGTATTCTTTGGGGCTTTGACGCAAGTAGGCTATACTATGCAACAATATCTAAGGATATCACACTTTGTGTCAGTAGGCTTTGAAGGACTAATCTTCCTGTTCCTGGTGTTAGGAGACTTCTTCATACACTACAGAGTAAGATTGATTAGAGGTGAATAAAACATGGTAGACTTCCTAGTAATGGTCAATAAGTTCCTCGTCAGCACATTAACGGTGGGAACAATATACCTACTTGCAACTCTAGGAGAAATAATTGCTGAAAGAAGCGGAGTAGTGAACTTAGGACTAGAAGGTCTAATGGAGATTGGGGCGACAGTAGGCATAATAGTGGCACTCTTAACGGGAAGCCCATGGATAGGCTTCTTAGCAGCAATGGCAGTAGCAGCATTAATAGCAAGTATACATGCTTTTGCAACAGTAACCCTGAAGCTAAATCAGTTCGCAAGTGGACTAGCAATATACATATTCGGTTTAGGTATAGGTGTAACCTTAAGAGAGTATGCGAGAAGTGCATATGCACCACTACTACTCAAAATACCAGAAGTAAGGCTCTACCCAATAGAGGTCCCGGTGCTAAAAGACATACCAATAATAGGCGCCTTATTCAGCGTAAACGTCATGGTATACATAAGTATAGTGTTATGTATAGTCCTATGGTTTATATTATTTAAGACAAGGGTAGGATTAAACATTAGATCTGTAGGTGAAAACCCAGCAGCAGCTGATGCTGCAGGAATAAATGTTTTCAGAATAAGATACTACTGTGTCATAATAGGTGGAGCATTTGCTGGAGTGGCAGGAGCATATCTAATGCTTGGCCATACACCACAAATAATGGGTGCACCAATAATACTAGGTAGAGGATGGATAGCAATAGCATTAGTGATATTCGCCTTCTGGAACCCAATAAGGGCACTCTTTGGTGCTTTCCTATTTGGAGGTCTAGAACTAGCATATTACTGGCTACAATCAATAACAACACTAAGGAGTTACATACCGTTACTAGTAGCGATACCCCACGTAACAGCTATAGTACTATTAACGATAATGTCTATTGAAGCTTTAAGAAAAAGAATTGGTGCACCAGCAGCTCTTGGAATACCCTATTCTAGAGAATAAAATACGTTTCTTTCAAGACAATGAAAATACATATTTATATAGACTTTTTTTAACCATATAAAATATCACAATATTTAATACGCCATCCCCCTAAATATTGGATTGATAAGTTGCAATAGGCTAAAGACTTATAAGATGCAGAATAAAAATATTCAATGAAAGCCATATTGCTTCTCTGGAGGCTAGGTTATAATGGGTGAAGTCTCAAGAAGAGACTTCATAAAAGGCCTCATAGGGGGACTAATAGTAGGCGGTATTGTAGGCGTTGCTGGTGGTTATGTTGCTGCTCCTGGTAAGGAGAAGACTATTACTGCTACTAAGACTGTGACTAGTGAGAAAACTGTTACAAAAACAGTAACAGCAGCAGCATCAGGAGCAAAAACAGTAACCGAAACCACAACAACCACAGTTACAAAGCCTGTTACTACAACAGTAACCAAGACTGTTGCTGCTCCTAAGGAGAAAGTTAAGGTAGGTTGGATCTACGTAGGCCCAATAGGAGATTATGGATGGACATATGCTCATAATTCAGGAAGATTATATGTTGAGAAAGTATTAGGTCACGCTATTGAAACCATGTATGTAGAGTCAGTACCAGAAGCTCAGGCTGGCCCAGCTATCGAGAGCTTAATCGAGAAGGGTTGTAAAGTAATATTCACTACAAGCTTCGGCTTTATGGATCCGACATTGGAAGCTGCAAAAAAACACTCTGACATATGGTTCTGGCACTGCTCAGGCTACAAGAGATGGAGGAACATGGGAACCTACTTTGCAGAGCTATACCAGCCATACTACCTCTGTGGTATAGCTGCCGCAGCAGTATCAAAGACCTTGAAGTTCGGCTACGTAGCAGCCTTCCCAATACCTGAGGTAGTCAGACACATTAACAGCTGGGTTCTAGGTATATGGGAGGGACTCTGGCATAGAGTTAAACGTGGAGAACTAAGCTGGGATGACCTAAAGAAGGTAGAGGTTCACGTTAAATGGTTATACTCATGGTATGATCCGCCAAAAGCTACAGATGCTGCTAGAACACTAGTAGAGCAGTTTGACGCTGACGTACTAGCCTTCACAGAGGACTCACCAGCCACATTACAAGTTGCCGAGGAGTATCAGAAGAAGGGTAAGAAGGTGTGGAGCTACAGCCACTACAGTGACATGAGAGACTATGGTCCACACGCACACTTGATGGGACAGCTTGTAGACTGGGGCTTAATGTATGAGTACATACTAGCATACTATCTAGCTGGAGCGCCTAGAAGCATGGACTTATGGTGGCTAATGGGTGATGGCGGAGACACCTATGAGGGCTGGAGAAAAGGTAGGGGAGCAGCATTCTACTGGCTAGACAAGTGGGGTGACTTCAAAGCGCACCCAGCACTACCAGACTGGGCCAAGAAACTAATACTCCACAGAGAACAGCTAATGAAGGAGAGATACTGGGATCCATGGAATGCTGACTTCTGGACACCATTCTTCGAGAAACTAACTGGAAAGAAAGGAATAGTAGATAGAGAAGGAAAGACAAGACTAGAGCCAGGTGAAGTAGGAGACCACGATCTCCTATGGAGTATAGACTGGTTCGTATGGGGCCTAGCAGAACCTGTACCAAAAGGCTAAATGTCCATATCATCAAATAAAACTAAATTATTTTTTAACTTAAACTCAAAATATACTTCTATAATCAACGTGTTACCTCATTAGTGACAATAGATGAAACTTTATAAATCTGGTTTACTACACCATAAAGGTAGGTGCGGGGGTGCCCGAGCTAGGACAAAGGGGGCGGGCTTAAGTCCCTTCCGGCTCTCATGGTGAGAGACCCGCTGGCGTAGGCCTGCGTGGGTTCAAATCCCACCCCCCGCACCAACCTCTCAATTCTTACGACAAGAACGATGCCTGTTATGATTGATATAAATGTATACAAGTCTTAACTCAAACTTATTCAAAAGAATAAACGCACAGGTAATCAAATAACGAAATTATTATGATATATTTATATATACATGGGTATTACCGTTAGATATTTGCTTTAGCAGTCTTTTTAAATGCTGAATTAACTTCCTTAGGAAAATTTTTATTTTATTGCTAGACTTCTAAGTTTTAAGGGATTGTATTTCCTACTAGGTAATATATAGATGAGTGCATAGGTTGGAATAAAAAGAGAACATTGGGCAACTAAAATAGGTTTAATATTAGCTATGGCAGGCAACGCCATAGGTCTAGGAAACTTCATTAGATTTCCAGCTAAAGCAGCAGCCTATGGTGGAGGAGCGTACTTAATACCATACTTCATAGCATTATTCCTACTAGGAATATCAATAATGTTTGTTGGGTGGGTTCTATGCTATACGTTGCCTCCAAGAAAAGGCTCTCTCCAAAGGCTGCAGCTTGGTATGCCATCATAGGTGTTGCTGTTGCGTTCGTCACAGGAGTTATAATAACAGGCTACTACACCAACATCATCGGCTGGATGGCGTTCTATGCTGCATCATCCTTAGGAGGCGCTTTTGGCGCTTTAAAAACCGCCAATGACGCTATAGGATATTTAGTTACATTCCTAACAAGCCCAGGTTACAACTTCCCAGCATGGCTTATATCACTATTCATAATTGCATTCATCGTATCAAGAGGTGTAGGAAGAGGTATAGAGATAGCAACCAAGATAATGATGCCAATACTATTCATAGAAGGTATAATACTAGTGATAATGTCATTAACTCTAGGAGCACCCCTAAAACCTGAATGGACAAGTATAAAAGGATTTGAATGGCTATGGACGCCAAAGTTAGCAAAGCTAGGTGATCCATCAGCATTCATTGAAGGTGCTGGACAGATATTCTTTACATTGAGCATCGGGATCGCTGGCATCATACCAAACTATGCAAGCTACTTGAGAAGAGAGGAAGATATACCACTAAGCGCCTTAACAACAACAAGTCTTAACGAGTTTGCAGAGGTAGTAATGGGAGCTAGCATAGCTATACCACTAGCCTATGCTTTCGGTGGACTACAGCTAATGGCCAAAGTTGAAGCTGGAATGTCAGGATTCATACTATCAGTTAGCGCACTACCACCACTATTCGGAAGACTAGGAGCAGTGGGCGCTCCAAGAGGCTTCCTATGGTTCTCACTACTATGGTTTGCTGGAGTCACAAGCGCAATAGCACTGGTCAACGTTATCACAGCTATCTTCGAGGAGGACTTCAACATAGCTAGAAGCAAGGGTGCATGGATAGCCTTCACAATAGCATTCTTAACCGGAGTCTTCGTCAACATAGAGGGAGCTATGAAGACAAAAGCACTAACAGACTATCTAGACTTAACAGACTTCTATGCAGGCTCCCTACTGTGTTACTAGTAGTAGCATTAATCGAGGTTATTGCCGTACTATGGTTATGGGGTGTAAATGAGAGCTATGAAGAAATGCATCGTGGAGCATTCCTAACAGTACCAAAATGGTACTGGACGATAGTAGCAGGTGTGATTGCACCAATATACCTAATCATAATGTTAATATGGTTCATTGTAACAGGATCACCAACAGCTGCTGCTGGACCAGACAATATCTTCGGATGGATAGCAGTAGCAATGTTAATAATAATGTTCCTCCTAGGAGTAGCCATCAATAAGGCTGCATTATACAGGAGGTATGGTAAAGAAATAACTGGAGGTGCATAAACATGCCGTTCGCAGCTAGTGCTCTAGCCTTCCTAGCCTTTGGCTGGATAGTAGTATTTGGATTAATAGCGTACGTAGGATACAAATGGTATCTAGTGAAGAAGGAGGGTAAAGCTTAGAAAGCGGGCCTGATGAGGCAGTGAGATCACTAAGAGAGCTAACGAGGCTCAAGGAGAACTTAACAAAGCTTAAAAAGTTTTACGAGAAAACCAACATTTTTACCTCTAAACAAATATCCTTGACACTTAAGCTTCTAGAGAGCAATTAGGAGAATAGACCTAATTGTATGTGATCTAAGGGTAGACTTGTACGAATTAGCTAAGTCACTGAATAGAAAATGCATCCAAATGTTAAATGAATTCAGTAAACTTGATTTCTCTGATCAGCATGCTCTAAAAGAATACTTAGATAAAGTGAATTATCTAGCTAGGTATGTTTTTGCATCATATTATGATTTTACAAATAAGCTTCAAGTTATAAGAAGAGCTTATAGACTGATTATACTCTCATTTGTAATATCAATTATCTTGGCCCCATTAATCTTAGGGGCATCGATAATATTCATTAGTATACTTATGTTTCCTCTATTCATTTCTATTCATGCATTTAGGGCACGTAGAAAGCTAGGACTTGTAATAATGGCCTCACAATACATCTCGTCATGAGAATATAGATGATAAAGCAAACGCTAAGGTGCACTCAATGATCGAGGAGACTACTAATATTGCTATGATGAGTGTATAATACTTAGCCATCTCTCTTATAGCATGCTTAAATGCATTATATCTGCCTTCATTCCCATATAGCTTATGTGGTGTAAGCAGAGCAATCCCTAGATGATCACCTGCAACAGCTGCTAAAGAGAATGCTATAATCTCAAGTGCTATAACTAATGCTATTACAGGAGTTAACCCTATAAAGTTAAGGATGATTGTAGGCATTAATACACCTATAAACATATATTTAGCTACCAATATTATCTTTGAAAGCCTCAATATTCCAGGTAACGTTAGGAAAATAAGGGCTTCGTAAAGGATATTAGTTTTCCATAGAAAAACAAGTCTATCAATAAAGTTTTCCCCGGAAACTGGGAAAGCCTGGAAAATAGGATAAGAGTTGACTTCTGAAATCTCACTAAAAAAGGAAATTACGGTTATTACTGCACCAGGATCTAATATTGATATTATCGCACCAGCAATTAGGGATCCTAAGGCAATTGATAAACACATCTTTATACTTCTACGGTCACGAGCTAGTAATGGTTTAATATACTTGGGGAAAGGAATAAGCGATAAATCCAAGATGTTACACTTCCCTTTACCCTTAGCATACGCATATGTGTACTCTAAACCTATATATAAGTAAACATGGTTTTCTATTGTTTCTCTGACTCACCCTTTAATGATAAATATTCTTCAGGTTTAATGTAGAAGACTAGTTTCGCTCTATGCCAATCCCTAATGATAGTCTTTGCTGCTTCCTCTATTAATGGTTCTCTGTCCTTCTTATAATACCAATGTCTTTTCTCACATATTTTCTCTAAAATCTTGTATGGATCTTTTTCTTCTATACCATAAGTTCTCTTTATGATGGTAGGGTCATGTTCTAAGGCCCTTCTCAGCAGTTCTACTGCTGGCTTAACGGGATCTCTTAGTTCATCTGGAGGTTTACCTCTAATGGCAGCTTCTATATCATCTCCTTTTACTGGCAGAATTCCCGGCGTATCAAGCATTACAATTTTCTTATCAATCCTATACCATTGTGTATGTTTTGTATATCCTGGGCTTCCCGGTATAGGACTTGTTGATGCTGAATGCTTACCCTTCAGTACGTTAATTATAGTTGATTTCCCAACTTTAGGAAAGCCTACTATCGCAACTTTAACTGTTTTACCCTTCTTATCTGCTACTTTTAGGATGGTCTTTCTGAGAATGCTTGTACCCAGCCTATCTCTCGCACTAATGTAGACTGTTGGGTAACCTTCGTCTTCAAATATCTTTTTCCATTTTTCAAGTATTTCTCTAGGAACCAAGTCCGCCTTGTTAATGACTATTACGAGCTTCTTACCTGCCCTTTCAACAATCCTCTCAAGTCTTCTAGATCTAGTTCCTATAGGGTCTCTAGCATCAACAACCTCAAGTATCACATCAGCTAGCTTAGCGACCCTCCTAATAGTCTTCCAAGTGGCAAGAATCAACAGTCAACACCGTTTCCCGTCCTAGGTCATTGTAGGTCTTGCTAGGGCGGGTTGTGCCTCTACCCCATGTTTCATTGTGGCTACAAGCCACTCCACATGGGGGTCATGGACACCCTTCGGGGCTAACGGCATAAGCCCCACATCTAGGAGGTATTTCTTTACGAGGTTCATTGCTCCTATAACGTCTCGGTCATGTATGAATCCACATTTAGTACACTTTATTGGTCTTGGTTTCCAACCATTCCTCTGGGCATAGCCCATCATAGGAATGAGATTAGAGTCACAGATTGGACACGTAGAGGATGTATATGAAGGACTAGCTAATACGTAAGGAATACCATATTCCATAAGCTTCTCAGTTATTAGCTTATGTACTCCACGTATACTTGCCTGCTTCAATCTATGAATATCCAGTCCATTTAGTCTACTATTTCTCTTTCTCTCTATAACCCTATCTTGAAACCTCTTAGGAAGCTTTTCAAGAACAACTATACCATCCTTAACTACATTAATGATTTCCTTAACTAATTTAAACTTAATATCTCTCTTCACGTTCCTTTCTCTAAGCTTCCTTAATGCCTTCTCGAGCCTTCTATTACCTTTAACGCCATAGACTTTACTCCATTTTTGTTGAATCCTAGCTCTTCTATATGCATATCCAAGTACAACCTTTGAAAAGTTAGTAACTATTGTTACAGCTTTATTTGTTGGATATTCATATATTGTTACGTTATTCTCATTAATGTCAATACCGTAGATTTTAGTTGTGTTAATTCCTTTTGTTTCAACATTCTTTACGAAGACTATGAAGAGGTATAGCTTATTCTCTATAAGTTTCCATCTAGCTGAGCTTCTAAGAGCCCATCCACCATTGTAGTATCTCCAGAATTGTTTGTGGAACTGTAATGGTATGTTCACCCATCCTTTATGAGTAGCTATCCTTACCCCCTCTAGTGTTAGCTTCCATAGCTGGTTATCGCATCCAACACTCCATCTCCTAACCACAGGTATATCGGTTTTAGCTAATCCTTTCTTCTTAAGTTTCTTAAAGCTTTTAAGCCTCTGAGAAGCATCACGTATAGCTTCATGTATATAATGTGTTGGTATCTCTGGGTATTTCATCCTAAACCTTCTGTAGAGGAGCTTCTTAGCTTTTGTCCATGAGGTAACTCCATTACTCCACATGTACTCAAGAGCTTCAATAAGTATTCTACCGTATACTTGGTAGATGCAATTTAATATCTTAACCTTAGTCTTAGTCAATGGTAACGATACTAACACTACAGTTCTCTCAAGGGTCTTTGACTGCTTGTTCAACTGCTTCCACCACCTTCTTATACTTCCTACTACGTTTACCGTAGATTCTTGAAGCGAATGATGTAACTATCTCTATCAAGTCTTCTACTAGCTCTTGGTAGAAGTCTTTCGGTGGTTCTTGAAATGCTACTACAACTTTTATTCCATAAGCCTTGAATAGTTCTTCAAGGTATTTGAATCCAAATCTTGTTAATCTATCTCTGTAAGCTACTAGCAGTACATCGAACTCGTGTTTCTTAGCCATTTCTATAAGCTTCCATAATCCTCTCCTATCTTCTTTAAGACCACTAACAATATCCTTGATTACTCCTACTAACTTCCAGTTATTTTGCTCTACATATTTCTTTAGTGCTTCTATCTGGTTCTCTAACTCCTTCTTCTGGTTAGCTCCACTTACACGAGCATAAATAACTACATGAGCTACCTTAAGAGTCTTTACCTCCTCTACTGCTTGCCCTAAGATGCGTTTAACCTCACTTTCTGGTATCCTCCACCTACCACCGATATTAACTGCTCTTATTTTATCTTCCTTAATCCACCTACGAAGAGTACGATTAGCAATTCCTAGAATCTCACAGACCTCTCTAGTGGTATAATGGCGTTCCATCTTCCTCCTCCAGAATAGGAAAACCTACACAGACCTATAAAAACCTTTATCTCAGAAACTGCTGACTGCCCTTGTAATAGTGGCTACTTTACCAGGTATGTTTAATCATTTAACATTACCTTCCATGGATTACACTATTATGTTACTACTACATAAACCTATCACTTAAACTAACTAATTTTATTTGAGACAGACTCCACCTCATATTATAGGCATCTCAGGTGAGAGTAATGGGCGAGTATACCGGTTTTGGTTGGGTTAGGATTTTCGGTAAAACATATAATTACGACATAGTTATTTGTAAAGGGAAGGTTTTAGCTAGAAGAAAGAACCTTTCAAGAGCGTATCGAGAACGATATGGTCATACACCATTAAGTGAGCTAGAGCTGGATGAGTATCTTAAAGAGTGTGGAAAACCTGAAATCATAGTTATTGGCACGGGCGTTTATGGCGCCTTACCCTTAACACCCGAGGCCAAAGAACTTCTAAATAAACTAACTAATATGGGCATTAAAGTAGTTATTGAGAAAACAAATGATACATTAATAAAAATCATCGAAAATCTTAAAGATAGAAAAATACTTGTTGTAATCCATACGACCTGTTGATTCAAAACGAGAGGACAAATGGTATCAATAGGGAAAGATAAATAGCTATTTAGTAGAAAGGTTATAAACGGATATTTCACTCTACTATCTTCCGAGAGAGCCGCGGTAGCACAGCCTGGTAGTGCGCCGCCCTGGTAAACTCTTCCACATAGCCCGGAGAGGCGGAGGTCCCGGGTTCAAATCCCGGCCGCGGCTCCATCTCACACTACTTATTATCTTCATACAAAATTGCCTTACTGCTCTAGTCAAAGTATATGTTCATTCAAATCGTATTTACCTTTAATAGAACTTCTTCTATTGTTTCCCGAATAGACCTAATATACCTTAGTGTCTTAACGTAACCCTCTTCAGTAATCATAATTAATGTTCTAGGTCTTAAGCCTATTATGGTCTTTCTAATTTTTACTAGTCTCGCCCTCTCCAATTTCCTCAAATGGCTATCGAGATTTCCAGGTGTAGTATTAAGTGCCTTCTGTAAGTCAGAAAATGTTATACTACCAGCTATGAGAAGGTGTAACATAATGGCTAGCCTTATTGGATTCCCCAATATGTTATCCTTTGGTATCTCTATTCTCATTTAGTTATTTACCCTCAAGGAAGACATACTTGAAAAACTTGCTCAATAGATAGGCTGAAGCACACAAATAAGACAATCCTACAACAGCAGCAAACAACATAAACCCAAGATAGAATGCTTTGAGCGATACTAACCCAACAATAGGTGACATCAAGTACAAGATTAAGGCAACTATTAGTGTTTCTCTTCTATCTCTTTCTATAGCTCTTTTAAGCAGGATATATGTGCCTAGATTACCAGATGCTATGATTATACAAAAACCTGAGGTAACTACCATAGACCAGTATTGTGTGCCATAGGGTGTTGCCGTAACCGTAACTATAGCATATACTGTAAACAATATTATCCAGATCATTAACTCCTTTCTCTCGTATTCTCTTATCTTCCTTAAGTATTCTTCAACCCTATTCTCCTCTCTACCATAGATTGATCTAAGTCCATACATTCCGCCGAGCTCTCGAGATGTGGTCAAACAGAACACTATTAAACAAGCCCAGAGTGTTATTACTATTATATGTGTCCATATGTTTATGTTTAAAACACCATAGACAACCGCTGTTAATAATGCCCCCACGGGTGCAATTACTGCCCAGAACAGGTAGTTTATAGCCCCCTTGTATATACTTGTGATCTCGACTATTTTATCAAAGCGGAGAAGGATTTTATGGAGCTCCTTAATTTCTTCTAAGCTCATAAGCATCAATCCCATATTATTATACTACTAAATGACAGTATTAGCCTTCAATGTTACTCTGTACTGCAGAGTAAATAAATGGTATATATAACGCTTTTCTGATATTATCTATCGCAGAGGATCATGGTTATGACGAAAGAGGTCATCAGGGTTATAGATCTAAGCAAGGAGTATAATGGAACCATAGCTGTAAGGGATGTAAACTTCAACGTATATGAGAATGAAATATTCAGCTTGCTAGGACCTAATGGTGCAGGTAAGACAACATTACTAAACATTATAGCTGGCGTTATTCACCCAACTAAGGGTAAGGTATTTATCAAAGACTACGATATGACTAAGGCATCCTTAGAGGCAAGAAGACGCATAGGGTTTCTGCCACAAGAGGTTCCTGCATACGATTATCTAACGGGTGAAGAGAACCTATTGTTCTATGCTGGACTCTATGGTATACCATGTAATGAAGCTAAGAGAAGAGCCAAAGAACTACTAGAAATTGTAGGCTTAGGTAACGTAGCTAAAAGAAAAGTTAAAACATACTCTGGTGGAATGAAGAGAAGACTCGCTCTGGCCATAGCATTAATTAATGATCCAGAAGTCATCATTTTAGATGAGCCAACAACAGGTCTAGACCCTGGAATAAGGAGGAGTATTTGGGAGTTCATACAGTCACTAAAGAAGAAGAGTAAGACTATACTACTTTCAACACATTACATGGAGGAAGCTGATGTACTCTCAGATCGTGTAGCCATAATGCACCAAGGCAAGATATTAGTTATAGATTCTCCAGAGGCTCTAAAGAAGAGTCTTGGACCATACTCAGTAATAGAGATTGAAGTACAGCCAAGAATTAAAGTTAACTTGAAGAGTATTCTTGAGGATCTTAGTGAGGCTGGTATATCACAATATGATAATACGTGTAAACTTTTAGTTAAAGACCCAGACCCCCTAGTCCCCATTATCGCTGAGCGTCTTGTTAAACATGGCATCCGTATTACACGTATTCACGTTTCTGAGCCTACATTAGAGGATGTTTTCCTTAAATTAACTGGTAGGAGGCTTGAGGAGGAATGAACTTCCGTGCAATATTGGCTATAGGTTTAAGAAACATTAAGAGAACGCTAAGAGACCCTATGGATCTCTTCTGGACAGTCGCTTTCCCAATATTCTTTATAGCATTAACAGCGTACGTCTTCATACCACCGGGGCCAGGAATTTACACTCTAAAAACCGCAATAATAAACTATGATGGTTCACCAGCAGGCTTCAACTTCACAGCGACAGACTTCGTAAATGTATTAAAGAATATTACCATTGAAGGTAGGAAGATTTTCGATATAAAAGATTATGACTTAAACTTAGATAAAGCATTAAATGATTTGAAACGTGGAAAACTACACTTAGTTATAGTTATACCTGAAGGGTTTACACATAACATAACGTATAGTAGGGCATATATCGAAGTTTATGTC
>Ga0190367_1000220_pt1 | contig 44062 bp, 43 predicted proteins | sample 4872181011_MG_FD_171838 | JGI IMG/M metagenome (GOLD analysis project Ga0190367, IMG submission 171838) | Hydrothermal vent microbial mat bacterial communities from Southern Trench, Guaymas Basin, Mexico - 4872-18-10-11_MG | ecosystem: Environmental > Aquatic > Marine > Hydrothermal vents >... | reverse complement strand
CCTCTACACAGGGCAGGCCCACGAGTATAAGATGGCCAAGGAGGAGGCAGCCCGCACGTTGGGCGCGAGGGTGCTGCCCTCCAACCTGGAGGTCGCCCTAGAGCTTGACAGGCTGGCGGACGAGCTTGAGGGGCCAGCGAGGGCCGAGAGGCTGGTGCAGATGCGCAGGGAGGCGTTAGCCATCATGCGCGTGCTGGCCGACCTCAGGCCGAGGCTGATAGGCAGCGTCTGGCGCGGCATAGCGCACAAGGGGAGCGATATAGACATCGAGGTTTTCTGCGATGAGCCGGGCCGCGTGGAGGAGCTCCTGAGGAAGGCTGGCTACCGTGTAGTGGGGAGTGAGCTGGTCGAGAAGCAGGAGGACGGGCGCCTCGTGTCCAGCTACCACTTGCGCCTAGCCCTCCCCTCCGGCCGCGAGGCCGAGGTCATCGTGAGGCCTGAGGTCGAGCACGGGAGAACGCGGAGGTGCGAGATTTTCGGGGATGTGCTCAAGGGGCTCAGCCTCCGGGAGTTGGAGGAGCTCCTGGCCAGGGACCCGCTCAGGAAGTTCTTGCCTGAGAGAGCGTGAAACCCCTCGGGCAATTAAACGCCCTCCTCCCAGCCTCCTTTCAGGGGAGTTCTAGGCTATTGTGCGGTAGAGGGAAGCTTTAAAATGCCCCTCATCATGGGGGAGCGGTGGCTGGGGGAAGGAAGATGAAGGGTTATGCTGGCCGCATCCTGAGGGTGGACCTCTCCACGGGCAGTGTCAAGATCGAGCCCTTGAGCGAGGAAGTGGCGAAGAAATACATAGGCGGCATAGGGCTGGGCATGTATCTCTGGGTGAAGAACAGCGAGCCAGGCATAGACGCCTTCGCGCCCGAGAACCCGCTCATCTGTGCCACCGGCCCGCTCTCGGGCACCTTCGCCCCAACTGGCGGGAACGGCCACGCCTTTGTGTCCAAGAACGCCCTCACGGGCGGCATAGGCGAGGCGAAGGCCCACGGCTTCTTCGGCGCCGAGATGAAGAGGGCCGGCTACGACGCCATCATCATAGAGGGCAAGGCCGAGAGGCCCACCTACCTGTGGATTGACGACGACACCGTGCAGCTCATGAACGCCGAGCACCTCTGGGGTAAGTCGCCCGTCGAGACGGAGGAGGCCATAAGGAAGGAGCTCGGCGACTACTACATCCGCGTGGCCTGCATAGGCCCTGGCGGCGAGCGCCTCGTCCGCTTCGCCGGCATCATGAACGACCGCTCCCGCTGGGCTGGGCGCTGCGGCCTGGGTGCCGTGATGGGCTCCAAGAACCTGAAGGCCATAGCCATCAGGGGCACGAAGGACGTGGAGGTAGCGCACCCGCAGGAGCTTGAGGAGCTCGTGAAGGTCCTGAAGGAGCGCGCCATGGGCCCCGCCAGCACGAAATACCGCACCTACGGCACCCTGATGAACTTCGTGGCCTACACGAAGCTCCAGACCATACCGACCCACAACTTCGGCCGGACGTATGTGGAGGGCATGGAGAAGTGGAGCGATTACATCAACGAGCGCTTCGTGGTCCGCATCGTGGGCTGCTACTCCTGCCCCATGAGGTGCCAGCACATGTGCGTTGTGCCCGAGGGGCCCTACAAGGGCGCTACCGCCAGGCTTGAGTACGAGTCCACCTGGGCTCTATCCGCCAACTGCGGCGTGAGCAGGCTAGATGCCACCGTGAAGGCCATAGAGATGTGCGATGAATACGGCATAGACCCCGGCACCTCCACGGGCGTGGTGATCAGCTTCGTGATGGACTGCTACGAGCACGGCTACCTGACCAAGGAGGACCTAGATGGCATCGAGGCCAACTTTGGCAACCACGAGGCCATGCTGGAGCTCGTGCGCAAGATAGGCGAGCGCGAGGGCATAGGCGACATCCTGGCCGAGGGCGTGAAGCGTGCTGCCGAGATACTGGCCGAGAGGAAGAAGAACCCGGACATAAAGAAGCTGGCCTGCCACATCAAGGGCATGGAGATGACGGGCTACGACATCCGCTCCCTGAAGACGGCCGCCCTGGGCTTCATGGTGAGCTTCCGCGGGGCCTGCCACAACCGCCACGGCGCCTACGGCCCTGACATAGCTGGCAAGGTGGACCGCTTCAAGGCCGAGAAGGGCCGTGGCAAGATAGTGGCCAACATAGAGGACCTCTACGCGCTCATAGACAGCTTCATGGTGTGCAAGTTCTCCAGGCGCATTTACACGGAAGAGGGCGGCTTCGGCGACTTCGCCAAGCTCTACACCTACACCACGGGCATCAAGGTAACGGCCGAGGACATGCGCACCACGGGCGCCCGCATCAACGTGCTGGCCCGCGTGATCAACGTGCGCGAGGGCTTCAGCCGCAAGGACGATTATCCGTATTGGAAGGCCATGAACGTGCCCGTGCCAGAGGACGGGCCTGCCAAGGGCTGCGTGCTCACGAAGGAGGAGTGCGACCTCCTGCTCGACGACTACTACGAGGTGAGGGGCTACAACAAGGACGGCATACCTCTGCCCGAGACGCTCAAGAAGCTGGGCCTCGACGAGTTCCTGCCGATAGTCGAGGCCCGCCTGAAGGCCTGAAGGAGGTGATGGCGGATGGCGGTTCAGGCCTACGTGCCCAGGGGCTTCGTGGTGGCCGACCCGGAGAGGTGCGTGGGCTGCGGCCTCTGCGAGCTGGCCTGCGCCTTCTACAAGGAGGGCGTGTTCAACCCGCTGAAGTCGCGCATAAGGATCGTGAGGCTGAAGGACATCGTGAACCTAAGCCTCACCTGCCGCACCTGCGAGGACCCGCCCTGCGTGGCCGCCTGCCCGAGGGACGCCCTCACGCAGTCCGAGAAGCTGGGCATCATCATCGTGGATGAGGACAAGTGCAACGGCTGCGGCTGGTGCATCGAGGCCTGCCCCTTCGGCGCCATCACGCTCCACCCGGAGAAGCGCGTGGTCATAGTGTGCGATACCTGCCTGGACAGGCGCGAGAAAGGGCTGCCGCCAGCCTGCATCGAGTGGTGCCCAGAGGAGGCCCTGGAGCTCACGACCAAGGACATCCTGGCCCAGAAGGCGCGCATCTCGGCCACGATGAAGCTCTTCGTGGAGGCGGGGAAGGTCATCACGCCTTAGGAGCGTTAATCACGCGGATTTTTGCCTTCCTCCTCAAGGAGACCTCAGGGCGATATATGCTCGCCTGCGCCCTAGAAGATTAATAATGCTACCGGAGCCCGTATCGGGCGGAGGCCGAGGCGCTTGCCGGAACCCAGGCGCGTGGTCATAGAGTATGAGGACTTCGTGGTTGAGGTGGTGGTGAGGCCCAGGAGGGCGGCTGCAGAGCCAGCCGAGGCAAAAGCGGGTCCTGCTGCTCGCGAGGAGGCCGCCAGGTCCATGCCAGCCAGAGAGAAGGTGGCGCTCGTGCTGGACCAGATGTTCAGGATAGGCTCCGTGCTGGAGCCCCTCGTGCCCGAGGGCACGGTCATCTACGAGGTGGTGGGCCGGGGCCTGAGGGAGGAGGTCCGTATATCGGACCGGTATGTGCAGGTGCCGGCCCGAGATGACTACGACATCTACAAGCTCGTGGAGCGCCTGTCCGGTCAGCACGAGCGCGTGGTCTTCATATCGGGCGACAGGAAGCTCGTGAACGCGCTACGCTTCCAGGTGGCCCAGAGAGGGCAGAGGAACGTGGAGCTCCACTACATGCCCCCCTCGGAGTTCCCCGGCCGGGCGCAGATGATAGACGAGATACTGAAGCACGTGAGGCTTAGCTCGACGCGTGAACCTTAGCTTGACGCTGGCTCCCGTTGCCCCTTGATCCTCTCGGAGAAGCGGAGCACTATGAGCCCCACGACCTCGCCCCTTCTATACCGGACGATTATGTCCTCGTCCGTTAGCAAGGCTTCATCGGCCTCCTTATCCGGGCCAAAGGAGATGTAGAGCACATCTGCCTCCCTGTCGTAGGCCACGCTCAGGGCCCTCAGGTCTATCCTGACCTTCAACGCCTCCTCCTGACCAGCCTATCGGCTCCCGCAGGCGGCCCCTGCGCCACAGATAAATAACAGCTCCTGTGCACGAAAGGCACCAGATAGCTCTGGCGTAGAGCAACGCCCAGAACGCCAGCCAACCTCCGCTGAACCAAAAGGCCCATTTGATGGGTGCCTCATATACAAGCACGTAGGTAACGATGAGGCCTACAGAGCACCTCGTCCTGGCGTAAACGAGCGGGAAGAGCACCCCTAGAATGAGCATATCGTCTAGCTTCCAAGAGCCGGTCATGAGTGGTGCGTTATAGAGGAGGCAGGACAAGACCCATATGGCGGGGAGCACGCACCTCCTTGGTCTCTCAGCTAGAATCTCGTAAAGGAACGCCTGGAACAACATGAAGTAGGATATGCCGGATAGCGACCAGGTGAGTAAGGCTACCAAAGGCACGTAAGGGCGTGGGGACACGTGGAGGAGCCACTCAGAGCTCCCGAGTCCAGCGATGAGCTCTGGGGAAACGTAGGCCCCTGCTAACGTGGAGATGGCGAGCGGGGTCGTTATCACGCCCGGCCATAGGAAGCTGCCCAACAGGCCTTCACGTCTCAGCCCAAGGGCCTGAGCTGGTCTCTTGCCCAAGCAGTGTCTCGCGATCAAGCAAGCCGCCATTAACATGAGGCTCACGCCCGCCAGATTGACGAGCACCACGAGCCGCAGAGGTACGTAGCCCTGCAGGTATGCCCAGTTAAAGCCATACACTAGGACGAAGGAGAGCCCGCACCACGCTATGGCCAGAGCGACATCATTCACGGGTCTTCCCCCCGCCCCATATCGCTGAGGGATTAATTCTCTTCCTTAGTCCCTCGCACCCCATGAGGCGCTATCGTGGAGGAAGAATATAAAGCGTGCTCTTCTCGATGGAGGCGCTCAAGGCCTTATGAGGCTCCCTACATCGGCCCCTTTAATGGCCTTTGGCTCACGACTATTTGTCACACGGATGGCCCCCCGATCTCTCGTCCGAGAGGGACACGTAGGCTCCTCCACGATTCTGGCATGTAACACCATGCGAGCGCCCTCCTCAGCGCTCAGCATTATGGACGCCAGCTCCCTTAAGCCCTCCATTCCGGTCAGCACGCGATCGAGAGGCTCCTTAGCGTAGACATTTTCCTCGCCCTGCCTTAAGGGCCATCACCCCCATATCAGCCAGGCGAGCTCCTCGCCAAGGAGGGCGAACAGCAGGAACTGCGCCAGCTTGGCCATGAAGGCCACGAGGGCGAACCTCGGGTAGCTGGTGCGGAAGGCACCGCAGATGAGGCTGAGGGTCTCGAATGGCGTGGCTGGCACGAGGCCGAAGATCGCCACGAGCCCCAGGCCCCACCTGTTGAACCAGGCCGTTATCTTCTCCAGGCGCTCTGGTTTCACGCGCTTCTCCACGAAGGCCAGGCCGAGCGCATAGCCTAGCGCGTAGTTGACCGTGAGACCGAGCGTGTAGCCAGCGGCGGCCACGAGGGCCAGGGGCACGGGCGGCAGGCCAGCGCTGGAGCAGAAGGCCACGATGAGGGGGCTGGCCATGGGCAGGGCCGTGCCAGCGAGCACCATGACGAGGAAGGTGGCCGGCAAGCCGTAGGCGAGGATGAGCTCGCGTGCCCTCTGCCCCAGCTCCTGCTTGAGTAGCGCGGGCCTCCAGAGAAGCGCGACCGCGGCTATGGCGATCAGGGCCAGGGCCGCCATCACGATGATCGCATTTTCCCTGAGGAATGCCTTCAGCCTGCTGGCCATGTTCGATGTGGCCATGAGATCCCTTCCTTCGGCCCTGCTCGACCAAGCACCTTATTAGCCTTCGCGCACATCGCTGCCCAAAGGTGTGCTGCCTTGGCGAGGGTGAGGGTGGCCGCCATCCAGCCTAGGCCAGTGAACGACGACCTAACGGACCCTGACAACGTGCGCCACGCGCTCGACCTGCTCCAGAGGTGCCTGCGCATGGACGATGGCGTCCAGATAGCCTGCTTCCCCGAGTATTTCCCCTGGCGTGGGAGGGAGGAGCTGGCGAGGGCTGCCGAGGAGCTGGGCATCTACCTCATAGCTGGCCTGGCCGAGCGGGAGGGCGAGAGGCTCTACAACTCCTGCGTGCTCTTCGGGCCAGATGGCTCCGTGGTGGGAAGGCAGAGGAAGCTGGGCCTGGGCCTCATGGAGCGCAAGCACTTCGGCTTCTCGCCAGGACGGGAGCTTCACGTGTTCGAGACCGAGCTTGGCCGGGTGGGCATAGGCGTCTGCGTGGACTTCTGGGGGCCCCTGAACGTTGGCCGGGAGCTCGTGCGCCTTGGGGCTGAAATCATCTTCAACCCGTCCTTCTTCTTCATCTTCAGGGAGGCATGGCGCTGCCTCCTGCTCGCGAGGGCCGTGGAGCTCATGGTCCCAATCGTGGCCGTGGACGTGGCCGAGTTCCCCTTCAGGCTGGGCGACCGCGTCTTCAGGCGCTGCGGTGGCCTTAGCTGCATAATCGGGCCTCCCTGGCGGAGCGTGGAGGAGTTCGTGGCCTGGTGGCATAAGTCCACGTTCTCCTCGTGGTTCTTGGGCTGCCTCGGCCTTGAGGAGGGCATACTGATTAGGGAGCTGGACCTGGGCCTGGCCAGGAAGTTCAGGCGCATGTGGCTTGAGCGCCTGGTCCACCGTGGGGAGGGAGCTCCAGCATGGCCTTGAGGCTCGTCAGGGCCTCTATAGGCACGGCTGCCGTCCTCGGCCTTGAGCGGGTGGCCCTCTCCGCCAGGCCCACGACCGCCTACCTCATGCTCTACCACGAGGGGAGGTGCCTGGCCAACTGCGCCTTCTGCCCTCAGGCACGCGGCTCGCACGCCAGGCCGGACCTGCTCTCCCGCATCGCATGGCCCCCCTACGAGCTTGAGCGCGTTCTCTCCGCCCTCTCGGCCAGGGCCCGCCAGGCTGGCCTTAAGCGCGTCTGCGTGCAGGTGCTCCTCTACCCGCGCTTCCACCTGGACCTGCTGGAGCTCGTCTCGGCCATCTCGGGCGCCTGCGACCTCCCCATCTCCATTTCAACTCAGCCGCTGGCGGCCAGGTGGATGGAGGCCTTGAGGACCGCTGGTGCGGAGCGCATCTCCATACCCATGGACGCCGCCACGCCGGAGCTCTTCTCGGCCGTGAAGGGCCGGGGGCGCGGCTGCCCCTACACCTGGGAGGGGCACATGAGGGCTCTCAGGCGGGCTCTCTCGGTCTTCGGCCGTGGCGCGGTGGGCACCCACCTCATCGTGGGCCTTGGCGAGACGGAGCGCGAGGCCGTGCGCTTCATCCAGGTCATGTATGACATGGGCATCTACGTGGGCCTCTTCGCCTTCACGCCCGTAAGGGGCACCGCGCTTGAGAGCTGGCCCAGGCCTGACCTGGCCTCCTACAGGCGCGTCCAGCTCGCCAGGCACCTGATAGCCGAGGGCCTGGCCCGCTACGAGCAGATGAGCTTCGATGCCTCAGGGCACCTCACCGGCTTCGGCCTCCCACGCGGCGAGCTGGCCGAGGTAGCGGCCACGGGCCTCCCCTTCATGACGAGCGGCTGCCCAAGCTGCAACAGGCCCTACTACAACGAGCCAGCGAGGGGCCCGCTCTACAACTACCCGTTCAGGCCGAGCGAGCGCGATGTGGAAGTCATCCTGGCACAGCTGGGCCTTTCGTGAACGCTGCTTGCTCTCTAGAACTCCTCACGCGGCATGGCTATGGAGGCTAAGGCCGTGGAACTCGATGCACTCGATACAGTAGCCTGTGTTACGCCAGGTGAATACCAGGAGGTGCCGCTCGTGGTGAGGTCGTTATTGTAGTCCGAGGCATCGTCCCGTGTGTAATCCAGCGTGTGCCAGCAGACGAGGCCGTTCTTGGTAACGAAGCCCTTGTAGTTGTTCAACACCTCCTCGGCCGATAGCGCGCGGTTGTAGATGCGCACCTCGTCTATGAAGCCGCAGAAGAACTTGCCCTCCCCTAGGTTGGTGCTATCGCCATAGCCTATGACGTAGGTCGTCGCGCCCTCTGAGTCGCGCTTCACGCCCGTTTCCGAGTCCTTCAGCTCCCCGTTCACGTAGCCCTTCAGCTCGCCCGTCGTGTCATCGTAGGTCAGGACCAAGTGGTTCCACTGCGAGATGTCTATCTTGCCGCAATCCAATACCTTGACGTAGCCACCGCTTTGCCACACACTCATCTTGACCGTCCCATCGGAGAGGACCTCCATCTGCGCATCATGCCACGTGGAGTCAGGAGCCCCAGACCCCTGCTCATCGAAGACCACGCCGTAGCCCTTGACCCAGGCCTCAAGGGTCAGGGAGCCGCTTGGGAAGCCGCTCATGGGGTCGGGCAGCATGGCGTAGTCATCTACGCCGTCGAACTTGAGGCAGTAGGGTGTCCTCGGCGAGTAGACCGGGTAAGTCCCCTCAAGCACCGTGCCCCTCTCTGTCTTAAGCCAGACGTAATACTGGCTCTTATATGTCCAGGCGTAGGGTATGTCCACATACACTGTGCTATCCACGTCCACGGCCACGTTGACCTCATGGATGGGCCCGTCGTCGACGGAAGCCCACTTTATGACGGCCTTCGCGCCGCCCGTGTTCCTCACTTTCACCCTCACGTGGGCGTTTATGACGGTAACGGAGTCTATCTTCAGCTCCTCGCTCATGCCAGCCATCTGGAGGCCTACCCAGCCTGATAGCCAAGACCACACCAGGATGCCAGCCACCACGGCCACCACGATGAGCAGCAGAGCGGCCACGACCGGCGATATGCCACGGATGGCCCTACGTGCCCTCACCAAGCACCACCAGCGAAGGAATCGGCCTTAGGAGGTAAAAAGCTTATGCGCTCCAACGCACGCAAGTCAAGGGATACCTAACTTCTTGGGGAAGCCCGCTCATTTGGTGAGCTAGGCAGGGCGCTTTCGCCCGAGCTCCACCACCCTCGGCCAAGTTACGGGAAGTCAGGCGTCTTCGACATCGGTATCGCCAACACAAAGTTACGGGAAGTCAGATATTCCTCACATAAAGCTTATAAGCTGTGCAAAAAAGAGACCCCCGAGAGGGAGAACGGCATGGCCTCTAGGCCCCGTAGGAAGGGCATATCGCCCGTGCTGGCCACGCTGATACTGATAGTCATCGCCGTCCTAGCTGGCCTGGCCGTCTACGCCTGGGTCTCCGGCTGGATGGGCGGCTGGATTGGCGCTGGCAGCAAGGAGCTCAAGGTCATTAAGATAATCTTCAAGCAGGGCTCATGGAGCAAGACAAAGGTGGGCGAGACGAAGGACACGGGAACCGAGACTTACGACCTCTGGTCGGTGGGCTACAGATATTACTACATGACCGGGACCATCAAGGTGTATGTCTATGATGAGAACGATAATGAATATGAGCTCACGCGCAGCGGCGACAACTTAATGTATGATGGCACGGATGTGGGCGACATAGACCGCGACGATGGCACGATGACCATAGACTACACAGCGCTTGAGAGTGCTACCGGGGCCAACTTCGTGGACGGCAAGGACGTGCTGGTTACCTGCACCTGGCAGAGGATAGACCTCCTCGTGAAGAACACAGGCGGCGCCGCTCTCTCCATAAAGCGCATCTGGGTTGGCAAGAGCAGCGATTGTCCATGGGACTGGACCTGGACCGTCAAGCACCTGACGCTGCCCTACAGGATGGACCCGGGCAGCGAGCGATGGATATACCTGACGCACGACTACACCTCCGGCGCCACCTACTTCTTCAAGCTGGAGTGCGCTGACGGTAGCGTGTTCGGCCCCTTCAGCGAGGAGGCGCCTTAAGGCTGGCACATAGCGCGATGGCGAGCTGCCCGGCACCCTATGCCTCTTTTTGATTCCTAGCGCGGGAAGCCTTAAATCCGCACCACGAGAGGGGGCCTGGTGCTGGCATGTCCGCCTCCCGGGTGAGGGCGGGCGTCTCGCCCATGGTGGCCATGCTCATCCTCCTCGTGGTAGCCGTGGCGGCTGGCATATTGGTTTACGCCTGGCTGTCGGGCTGGATGGGGTGGAGGCTCTACGAGGCGGGGGTGCGCATCAAGGTAGATGACGTAACCGTGGGCGATGGGCGAGTCCGCGTGGTCGTGAGGAACACGGGCTCCTTCAAGGCTAGGATAACCAGGGCCTTCGTGGACGAGCTGGAGTATGAGGCCTTCACCGAGCTAGAGCCGGGCGATTACGTGGAGCTCGCCTTCCCCTACGCCTGGACCTACCGGAGGGGCATCAAGGTGGAGGTCCTCACCGACACCGGCTACTCGGCCAAGTGGGAGGCGCCCATAAGGGTGCCTGAGGTGCCGTTCGCCCTGGAGTTCGATGGAGCGGGCGATGACTACATCAGCACACCGCACGCGGACGACCTGAGCCTCACGACCTTCACCATAGAATGCTGGGTCAAGCTCATCAGTCCGGCCACGACCGACGTGCCTATAGCCGTCAAGGGGGGCGGCACCAGCGACACCTGCAACTACGGCCTCTTCTTCTACAAGCGCACGGCCCTCGGGGACGCGGACGCCAGGCGCGTGGAAGTAGCGTTCAGGACGGGAGCTCCCGGCCCCCGGCGCTACACCTACACGCTCACCAGACTGGAGACGGACAGATGGTATCATGTGGTCGGGCTCTTTGACGGAGCGCAGCTCAGGATTTACCTCAACGGGGAGTTGGAGAACACGCAGGATACCACGGACACGCCCGCCACGAACACGGACCCCCTCTACGTGGGCTACAACGGATATGCGCCCTACAGGGCCAGCAGGACGTTCGTCATAGACGAGCTCCGCATCTACAACCGCCCCCTCACGGAGGACGAGATAAGGGCCAACATTCACGGCAAGATAGCCACGGACGGCCTCGTGCTCTGGTATAGGTTTGACGAGGGCACGGGCACGAGCGTTGAGGACGTATCTGGCGCTGGCCACACGGCCACCTTCGGCTCCCCAGCCCCCTCCTGGACGGATGGCGTTAAGAAGGCGGACGTGGAGGGCGTGATAGCTGCCGTCCCCCTCCCGGCCCTGGACCTCGGTCTCCTGACGACCCTGGTGGAGGAAACCCTTAGCTGTGCCAGACCCTCCTCTGACAGGAGGCGTTGGCCGTGAGCGCGAGGGACAGGAGGCTGGCCCGCGGCAGGGCTGGTGTTTCGCCCGTGGTCTCCGACGTGATGATAACGGCTGTGGTCGTCATCTGCATGAGCGCCCTCTTAGTCTGGACGGTGAGCTACGTCAGGGACCCGGCCAGGGAGGCAGCCATGGAGCGCCTGGCCTTCGAGGACGTGTGGTTCACGGAGGAGGGGGGCCAGAAGGTGGTGAAGGTATACGTGCGCAACTACGGCCCCGTGGAGATCGTGGTGGACCGCGTGAGCGTGGAGCCGCCCGGGGTCATCATCCCCGATGCGGACTACCTGGAGGGCAGGGGCCTCAGGCTTGAGCCCAGCGGTGGCCACGGGCTCATAGCCTTCAAGTTCTCCTGGGGGCCAGGCGAGGTCTATTACATAAAGGTCTTCACGAGGAGGGGGTCCAGGTTTGAGGTCATGGCCGTCGCGCCCAGCTAGGCCCAGAGGGCCCAGGCCCAAGCGTGGCGTGAGCACGGTGGCCGGAGCCCTCTTCTTCATCATCATAGCCATGACCATCATAACGGGCCTCCTCCTCTGGTCCATGGACACCCAGCGCCGGATGAACGACCTAGATGCCAGGCGCCTCTCCCAGAACATCGTCATCACGGACGTGTCCTTCCCGGACACGGGCGTGGTGAACATCACGGTCCGCAACGAGGGGCCTGAGCCCGTGCTGCTCGTGGCCGTCTGGATTATCGACAAGACGGACAACACGCACACGCGCATCGACCTGGAGGAGGCCTACCCGCCGGATGGCGTGGTGGTGAACACGGGGGACACGGAGAGCTTCACCGTAGATTACGACTGGACCTCAGGCCACACCTACGTGGTGAAGGTCATCACGCACCTGGGGAGGGCCTTCGTCCGCGTCGCCAGCCCCTGAGCGGGGCGCGAGCATCTTCCTGGCGTTTGGCCGAACGCTCGGGGCCACGACATCTGCACCCTGACCTTCCCCACCCGGCCACCTCGGTTTAGCGGCTCATGGCTCGAGAGAACGCGAAGGCTTAAGCGGTTAGGTCGGGAGCACGTGGTGCTCGGCTAGTGGCCTTGGGAGGAGGACCTCGGGGCTCTCCATCTCGTAGCCCGTGTTGGTTAGCGCAGATGTCTCAACGCTGGCCCCGGCCGAGAGGTCGATTAGCACCCTAACCCTTAACAACTCAATACTCGATAGAACCCGAGAGCCCAAGGTTTTTATCGCACTCACGGCCCAGGAGATAGGGGGTCGGGGGTTGGTGAAGGCCATCCTGGAGCACCCCAGGGTCGTCCCCTGCGCCATCTACGCGCCCGGGAGGGCGGTCTCGCAGCTCGTGATCGTGGGCAAGAACGTGCCGGGCGTGCTGGCCAAGATAGCGGCTAGGATAGCGGAGAACGGCATCAACATCCTCTCGGGCCTCGTAACCGCCGAGCCGGGCGATGACACAGGCATGCTCACGCTCTTCCTCGACTTCACGAACGCCACCTGCGGGCCAGAGGAGCTGGCGGAGGAGCTGAGGGCCATGGACGTGGTGCTGGAGGCCGGGGTCGTAGCCAGGAGGTTCGGGGACATAGCCATAGACGGCACCACGCACACCACCATGTTCCTCGGCGAGCGGGTGGTCATGCTGAGCGTGGACGACCTGGGCGCCATGTTCGACTGGCTTGACCGCAACCTGCAGACGGGAGGCCACGTCCTCCTCTTCGAGATGGGGAAGGCGGCCAGCAGGGCGGACGTCAGGGAGCTCCGGGAGACCTACGGCCTAGAGGGCCGCGACCTCCTAGAGGCCTTCTTGGCCCTGCGCATAGCGGCTGGCTGGTTCAGCTACGAGGTCGTAGAGTATGACGAGGAGGCCATGAGGTTCGTGGTGAGGCTCTACGGGAGCTTCGAGTGCGCCTTCTTCGCTGGCAGGGGGAGGTCGATGGGGCACCTCGTGAGGGGCATCTTGGCTGGCGCCTTCGGGGAGGTCTATGGGCGCGAGTTTAGGGTGAGGGAGGTGAAGTGCGTAGCCAAGGGCGATGAGTGCTGCGAGTTCGTGGTAGAGCTGGCTAAGTAGCACGGGAACTCCAGGCCAGCCCCAGGCGCGGCCTCACAGAGGCGGTGAACGCCCCTCGCCCACCGTGATGAGGGCCATGCAGGTCTCCGTGTGCACCACATCCGCGTAGCTGGCCAGGTGGACGATGAGGAAGCGCGTGAGGTCCTCCATGTCGCGCGCCCTGAGCTTGAGCAGTATGTCATATTGGCCCGTTATGATGTGCGCCTCCTCCACCCACACGCCATCAAAGGCGCCCTTGCGCACGAGTTCCTCCACCAGCACGAGCTGGTTGGACCGGCCGCCTATGGGCCTCGTCCGGCGCACCTTCATGAGGACGAAGGCCGTGATGCGGTAGCCCAGCTTCCTTAGGTCCAGCACCGGCTTGAAGCCCTTCACGACCCCCTCCTCCACCAGCTTCTCCAGCCTGGCAGCCACTGTGGTCCTCGGCCTACCCACGGCCCTGGCGAGCTCGGCCACCGGCACCCTCGCGTCCTTCTGCAGCTCCCTCAGGATGGCCAGGTCCAGCTTGTCCATCAGAGCGACATGCCTGCAAGGTAAGATTTAAGCAGTTCGACGCAAAGGCAAGCTTCTGTCCCTTGCTAAAGGCCGAGAAATGCCCTAGAAGGCTGGCACACCGACGATAAGCCTTATCAGGGGGCTGCAGCCCGCCGGGGCCAAAGGGAGGGGGAGGGAAGTGCTAAGGTTCCTCAGCCTCCCGAGACCTCTTCACGAGCTCTCGGAGGGGGAGCTGGAGCGGAAGCAGGCCATAGGCACCATCATGACCTTCACACTGCGCTACCTCACCTCGGAACTCGTCCAGAGGGGCTTCACATGGCTGCTACCCGTGGTCTTCTCGGAGTGCACGGACCCCCTCTGGCCAGACCCGTGTGCCTCCCTGGAGAAGCGCGTGGAGGTGGAGATTTACGGGCACAAGGTCAGGGCCATGCTGAGCATGATAGTGCACAAGATGGTGGCCTGCTCCCTCGCCTACCCCCGCCTCTTTGTGCTCTCGCCCAACGTGCGCATAGAGCGCCGCGATAGGGCCAAGACGGGTCTCCACGCCTACGAGTTCACGCAGCTCGACTTCGAGCTCAGGGAGGCGACCTCGGAGGACGTGATGGGCCTTGTCGAAGAACTCCTCTGCGGCCTCCTGAGGGCCCTGAGGAGGCAGGCGCGAGAGGAACTAGAGCTCCTGGGGCGCTACCGCTCCCTCGCGGTCCCCGAGAAGCCCTTCTCCGTGCTCGACAGGGAGGAGCTAATGGCCAGGTATGGCCCAGAGTGGGAGGCCGTGCTGCCGGAGCACATCACGAGGCCCACGTGGGTGGTTAACCTACCGCGCGAGTTCTACGATTACGAGGACCCGGAGACAGGCCGCTGGGACAACTACGACCTCTACCTACCCGGGCTAGGCGAGGTGCTCTCGGGCGCCAGGAGGGAGTGGGAATACGAGCGCATGGTGGCCAAGATGAGGAGGGATGGCGTCAGGGAGGAGAACTATCGCGTCCTGCTCAAGCTCGCCAAGGAAGGTCGGCTGAAGCCCTCGGCTGGCGCTGGCATAGGCATCGAGAGGTTAGTGGCCTGGATAACGGGCGCTGGCCACGTGGCCGAGGTCCAGCCCTTCCCAAGGGTGCCAGGCGTAGTATATGAGCTCTGAGCACTTATAGTTATTTCATAGCGCTAAGGTTTTTACTTGGCTCCTCTATTGCTTAACGGTGTTAAACATGCAGGGCGCCCTGCTCAGGATCGAGGACCTCCACGTAGAGGTATCCGGCCGCCTAGTGCTAAACGGCATCTGGCTTGAGCTAAGGCGTGGTGAAACGCACATAATTATGGGCCCTAATGCGTCTGGCAAGACCACGCTCGCGATGGCCATTCTGGGCCACCCAGCCTACAAGGTGGTGAGGGGGCGGCTGCTGTTCGACGGCATGGACATCACCCACCTCAGCACCACGGAGCGCATCAGGCTCGGCATAAGCGTTGCTTTCCAGAACCCACCTGCCATAAGAGGAGTCAAGCTAGGGGACCTCTTAGCCGCTTGCGTGAGGCTTAGACGGTCGGATGAGGACCTCGGCCCTGCCTGCGATCTGTTACGCGAGATAGGGCTAGACCCGAGGCGGTTCCTGAGCAGGGATATCAACGTGGGCTTCTCCGGTGGCGAGAAGAAGAGGGCGGAAATCGCGCAGGTATTGGCCATGAGGCCCAAGCTCATGGTCCTCGATGAGCCAGACAGCGGTGTGGACATAGACTCGCTGAAGCTGATAGGCTCAGCCATAAGGAAGGCCGCCCGCGAGCTTGGCTGTGCCACGCTCGTCATAACGCACTACAGGCACATTGTGCCCTACATCAGGCCCACGCTAGTGCATGTGCTCTATGGAGGGCGCATAGTGGCCTCCGGCAGGCCAAGCGAGCTGTTGGACAAGCTTGAGGAGCTCGGCTACAGTCGCTTCGCCGAGCTAGCCATGAAGGAGGGATGGCGGGCATGAAGGGCTTCCCGGAGTGGTATGTGAGGAGGCGCTCGGTGGCCCTCAGGCTGCTCAAGCGGAACAAGCCATCTCGACACGGCCCTGACCTAGACCTGAGCGCTTACGAGGTCGCCCTGCCAGAGGGGGCCAGGCTCACCGACCTCTCCGAGCTCCCAAGTGAGGCCCTGGGCACCGTCCAGAACGTGGGCGTGAGGTCTGATGAACGCTACAGGAGCGGGACCTACCTGCAATACGATGGTGACGTGGTCTACCTAGCTCTCTCCAGCAGGGCTGAGCCAGGCCTGGTGGTCGAGAACATCCTAGAGGCCGTGAGAAGGCGTGAGTGGCTGAGACGGTTCTGGTTCAGGGCCTGCCCCATCACCCTGGACAAGTTCACGGCCTTCGTGGGCGCCCATGAGACGGCCGGTGCCTTCATCTGGTGCCGGGCTGGCACCCGCGTGGAGGAGCCCGTCCAAGTCTGTCTCTACATGGAAAAGAAGGGGAGCGTGCAGGTGCCCCACAACATCATCATCCTGGAGCCCGGCTCCTCCTTGCACGTCATAACGGGCTGCGCGACCGCCCCAAGCTGCGTGCGCTCAGCTCACGTGGCCTGCACCGAGATTTACGTGGGCAGGAAGGCGGAGTTCACCTGGACCATGATACACGCCTGGCGCCCGGATACGCACGTGAGACCTCGCACGGGCGCTATCGTGGAGGAGGGCGGCAGGCTGATGCTGAACTACGTACTCCTGAGCCCCGTCGCCTCCATACAGTTCTACCCAACCGTGATCCTGCTGGGCCGAGGGGCTAGCGTGGGCTTCAGGAACCTCATCCTTGGCCTAAGGCATTCCATCGTGGATGCGGGGAGCGCTGCCGTCCTGAACGCGGAGGGCGCGAGGAGCGAGATCATGTCCAGGGCCCTGGTGAAGGACGAGGCCGATGTCCGCCTGAGAGGGCGCCTCTGGGCTCGCAAGCCGAGCGTGAGAGGGCACCTGGAGTGCCGGGCCCTCCTCCTGGGCGAGCAGGCGAGGGCATACGCTTACCCCAGCCTACGTGCGGACACGCGCGAGGCAGAGCTGACGCATGAGGCCGCCATAGGGAGGATAGCAGAGGAGGAGCTCTTCTACCTCATGAGCAGGGGCCTCACGCGGGACGAGGCCGTGGCGCTCATGAGCAAGGGCTTCTTGGACACCGACATACCTGGCCTGCCGCCAGGGCTGAGGGCGGAGATAGAGGAGCTCGTGGAGGCCACCGTCGAGCACGCGCTGTGAGGTCTCTACTCCCGCCGCCTCTTCCTCCTCGGCACCAAAGGTGTTGAACACCTCCATACAAAGATGCCCAATAAGCATGAGACAGCCTATGACCTGCCGACCTCTTGTCATCACTTAACAGCGTTAAGCTTTTAGGACAGGTATGCCCTCCTCAGCGGGTGGCAGCATGGTGAAGGCCAGGTTCACGGAGGAAACCACCGTGGAAGAAGTGCTCAAGCACCCAAAGGCCGCCATCATCTTGGCCAGGCACGGCATACCCTGCCCTACCTGTCCGCTCGTCCGCGTGGAGACGGGCAACCTCAAGCTCGGGGATGTAGCCAGGGCCTATAGTGCGGATTTAGAGCGCCTCCTTGAGGACTTGAATAGACTCCTAGAGGAAGAGGAGCGCTCTGGACGCGCCTGCTGGCCTGGCGTGTGCTAATGAGGCAGGAGCTGGCAGGGCGTCCTTCCCTCCCTACGGGGGCAAATCCGAATGATAAGGGTAAGGATATGCTACTTCGCGGGGTTCAGGGAAGCCATCGGGAGGGCTGAGGAAGTCTTCCACGTAGAGGAAGGAACTACCCTGAGGCGATTACTGTTCGATCTCCTGCCCGAGAAGCACCCGAGAGCTCGGGAGAAAATAGCTGAACTCTTAGGGATTCAAGGCCCTGGCCGAGCTGGCCGATACCTCATCCTCGTGAACGGCAGGTCGCATGCCCTGCTGCCAGGCCAGATGGACTACGAGCTTAGGGATGGCGATGTGATCACCTTATTCCCCCCGCTGGGAGGAGGCTGAGGAGGGCCTTACTCGCGCTGGTACTATCTTAACGCGATCTCCCCTCCTCAGGAGGGCCTTGGACTCTACCTCACGGTCTTCCCTCACGATGCGCACGTCCTCGGCCCTCAGGCCCAGCCTGGCGATGAGCTCTTGAGCGCTCACCTCCTCGTTCACAGACACCTCCACCGGGCTCACGAGCTCGATGAAGGGCTCACCGCCTCGCTCCTCCACCCAGTAAGCGCCTTCCTCCGTTACCTCCTTCTTCCAGATCGGCGCCTCGTGCTTCACCCGCTCGACCAGCTCCCTGAGGGCGCTGAAGCCCTCCCTCCTGTGCCTGCTGGCCACGGCGACGCACATGACGGGCTCGCCCACGTCAGCGGTGCCCACCTTGTGCTCGATGACCGCGTCCAGGATGCCGTGCCTCTCCCTGGCCTCCCCGATGAGGCGCCTCAGCACCTCTGGCGCGAGCTCCGGGTGGGCCTCGTATTCCAGCCTGAGGACCCTCCTGCCCCTGCTGACCCCCCTCACCACGCCCAAGAAGACGAGGATGGCCCCTACCTCCTCGGAAGAAGCCCGTAACTCTTCTACAACCGCGCCTATGGGGCTAAGCCTGGTTCTGAGCTCGGCCCTCACGCCCATCAGCCCCCGGAGGCGGGCGGCATGAGGTCCACCACATCGCCATCCTTAAGCCTCACCTGGGCCAGCTCCTCCCTCGGCAGGAGTCTTTTGTTCACGGCCACCATGATGCGCTCCCCCCGGTGCTTCCCTAGGACGCGATGTAGGAGCTCCTCCAAAGTGGCCTCATCGGGGAGTTCCAGGACTAAGCGGTCCGCGTTAAGCTCCTCCTTAAGGCGGGCGAAGGCCCGCACCACCACCCGCACTACAGCCTCCCCCCCTGAGGGATTGCGCTACAAGGCATAAACATAAATAGTCGACACAGGAAACTCTACGGGGGCTCTGACATGGACCGCCTGCCATGTGAGGTCATCGCGCGAAGTGTATTACCAGCTCTGAGGGCCTTAATAGCCCGCAAGCTGGTCAGGGACCACGGCTTCACGCAGGCCAACGTGGCCGGCTTCCTGGGCGTTACCCAGGCCACCATAAGCCACTACCTAGCCAATAAGAGGGGTAAGCTGACAGTAGATATCTGTGAGCCGGAGGAACTGGAGCTCGTGGCCAACGAGATAGCCGTGAAGATAGCCCATGGAAACCTAGACCCAGACGGGTTGAGGAAGGAGATATGCAAGTTCTGCCTCAAGCTCAAGAAGAAGCAAGGGCTGCCCTAGTCGGGCTCACCCTGGCGGGCTCCCTTGGGCAAAGGCTCAAATACCACCCCCGCGCCCGGCTTCAACGGGTGCCCCGGTAGCTCAGCCTGGTTGGAGCACTGCCCTGGTAAGGCAGGGGTCCCGGGTTCAAATCCCGGCCGGGGCTCCACCTTTTGGCCAGAAAAGCCCGTCCTAGCTGTAGAGCAGTGCTCCACAGCAGAGGCGAGGGCCGGGGGTCCTGAGGTGAAAGTATTCCAGCCCGCTCTTGTGGAGCATTGTGGAGCAAAGCCCGCTCAGCCAGAGAAGGCCAATTCACTTTCACCCTGTCTGCCGGGCCGAGAGAACATTTGGAGCGTCCGTGGAGCACGTAGACGTAAGCCCGCTGGCCCCTCCTATACTCATAGAGCTTCCCTGGCCGACCGCACTTAGGGCAGATGACCTCGCCGGAGGTCTCAGCCGGAGCGTGGCCAAGAGCTTGGGGCGGTATTTGAGGAGCCATCTGAGCCACGCTGATGGGGATATATATCGGGACTATTGTGGCTTGGCGTTGGCTCACGGATAAAGCCATGATTATAGCCTCCTTAAGCTCCCTGATGGCCTCGACGAGCTCCGAGGGCACCTCAAGCCTCACTACAAGCTCCTTGGGGAAGCCAGCGGCGGGCAGCGTGGTTGGCGAGCTCGCTATGGGCTCTGGCTCAATGACGGGCGTGGCCCCACTAACCACAGGAGCGGAGGACGCCCTTGAGGCCACGAAATCTGGCGTTGACTCTGCTCCCCTCTGAGCTAAGATGTCAAGCCATGGATTGTCTTGGAAGAAGCTCGGCAGACCCGTGTTCTCTCCACTTCTTTGAGCCAATTTGACCTCCTCAGGATTAAAGATGGCGAATCTGCTATTTAAAGATTAGCTCGAAGACCACGCTTGATCGGTTTATTTCTCAGGGCGGGTGAAGTTACTTTGGCAATTGAAGAAAACAACGAAGCAATTATATAGAGTCGTTGCTTAGCGTAACTGGTGGGTTAACGTGCATCAGCCGATCGACATGGAGGAAGTCGTCATAAGAATATCATCGGTATGGGTATTAAACCTGGATTTGGTATCGCTAATTCATAAGCTTAAAGAGCTGGGTTATAATGTTGCGAGGATCAAGGTTAGACCTCCCGACGGAATAGGATTGCTCCCGCTCGAGCCGCCTGATGTGATTGCCGCAAAGGGCCTATGTAGCATAGGCTATGACCATGGGAGGAGAGTATTATATGTTGAGGGACAGAGGCCCGCCGATGTCTTGGCGGTATTCAATGAGGTGGAGAATGTGTTAAAAGACCTAGGCACGGACCCAGAAGAAGCTCTCTTTTATGAATTAATGGCTAACGTGAAGGCCAGAATAAGACATCTAAGACTACTAAAGGGTCGTGATCTCGAAGTTGCCGACATTATCGGTTATAACCTCAAGCTAGTGGGGGGCTCCTTCGTGGCTGGCGAGCCAAATTCGACGAGATTTCTAGAGCTCAGGCTATTTCCCCTTTGGACAAGATGGAAAGGTCCTGATGGGCTATACACCATAATCGTAGTCTATCGTGATGAAAGGAGAAGGCTTTTAGAATTCCTTAAGCACTTCGAGGAGAAACTAGTAGCGGTCTTAAGGAGGGTCTGAATATGGCGCAGGCACTTGAACCAATCGCTCGTGAGAGCGGATACGAGCAATTAAGATATGAAATGCCAGGAGAACCCTCTAGGTTTGAAATCTTTAGTAGGGAGCCTGAGCATCTCCTGATATCGTTATCACCGATAGTTTTGGAGATAGAGCCTACGAAGGACACCGTTGTAACTTTCCTATGTAGGCAGTTAAGAGAATTTGGAGAAGCCATTCCGCAGAGAGACGACACCTACGGGGTCTACATACTACTTATATTAGACCTCAACGCTAGTGATGCTTTAAAGATATGGAAAGAGAGAATAGCTCCCCTTTCTAGGCACTACGGTATATGGATAGCGGTGAGGTGGAAAGGTAAGAATGATGTCGATAGAAGTACGCTGTTAGACACGTTAGCGGAGATAATGATAGAATCCGGGTTTGAGCCAAGAGCTAGCGAGCCATTTGATGCGGTTGAGTTGGTCGGAGAGGTGCGAGATTAATATGTATTATCTAGATACCAACGTGATCATAGCTTACGGATTCAAGGAGGAAACGCATCATAAAATAGCACGAAAAGCTATCGAAGAATTAAAGGGACCTTTCTGCATATCGGCCTGGTCATTAGTAGAATTAGCGACTGTCCTTTCGAGACAGACAAAGGTGAGATATAGGTTTCCACCCGAGATCGAGCAGCTCGCTCAAGCTCCCGGGGATAAAATTGACCTGACTATCCGTTGGCTTCTGAAGAAGTTGAACGTTAAGAGAATATTACCCGATAGTGGAGAGCTTCTCAAAGATCGTGATTATAATACTGAAGTTACGATCGAGCACCTCAAGGCTATAGACCTCGCCTTAAAAATGGCATTTCAACACATCGTGGGGGCAGGTGATATAATGCACTTTGTTTATATGATAAATTACGGCGTTGAAGATTTCGTGACGCTTGAGGATAAGATCGAGAAATCAAAGGATATTTTAGCCACACTGGGAGTTCGTGTCATAAGGGTAAGGTAGCTGAACGACTATTCACCCACTAAAAAGCGGCTCTTCTTTAATGGAGAAGTATGCCGGGCCTCATCTGATCTCTGGCCCGGTCATCCGCACACGGAGACACCCCCTCACGGCCCTTACGCCTTGCGGCGTGAGCGCTCAGGAGGGCGCCATGTGCGTCGCTGTTTTTACCTCCTAAGACTTATAAACTTTGAGGATATCGACTCTCTTAGACGGGGAACCTTATGAGCTCCTTTGAGGGCATCAGCGCAGCCGAGATCGCCGAGGAGCTCAAGGCCGCTGGTGCTGAATCTCGGACGGAGGAGGACTTCAAGATAAGGGCCGAATATATCCTCCGTGTCAAGGCCTTCGAGAAGATAGGCGTTAAGTTCGGCCGTTATGAATATACGCTCGTCTCCGGCGTTAGGCCTGATGCCCTCTACGGCCACGTCATCATAGAGTATGAGGCCCCCGGCACGCTGTCCACCCAAAGCGGGTTCTACAAGGCCGTTGAGCAAACCAAGAGGTATATCATGGACGAGGCCAAGGTGGAGAAGGACTTCGCCCGCTACTTCGGCATCATAATAGACGGCCAGAAGATAGCCTTCGTCCGCTACAGGCGGGGCGAGTGGGTCGTCCAGGGGCCATTTGACATCACCAGGCACACCATACTGAGGCTCCTCGAGGCCCTGAGGGGTCTCCAGAGGAAGCCGCTGAGGGCCGACCTCCTCATAGTTGACCTTGGGCCCAAGAGCCCTGTCGCAAGGCGTGTGGTGAAGACGCTCTATAAGAAGCTCAAGACCACGAGCAACCTCCGTGTCATAATGCTCTTCGACGACTGGAAGCGTGTCTTCTCCCAGGTCTGTGCTTACTCGCCCGATAAGCTGAAGGGCCTTGAGGAGGAGTATGGCCTCACGGGCGAGGTGGACTACGAGGCCCTCCTGTTCGCCATCCACACCTACTACGCCCTCGTGATGAAGCTCCTAGCGGCCGAGGTGGCCGTCCTCTACGGCGATTCGCTGCTCCAGTCCTACTTCAGGAAGCTCGAGGACGCCTTCCTCAGGGGGCCTGACAAGCTCAGGGATGAGCTGGCTGAGCTCGAGGAGGGAGGCATATTCCGCAAGATAGGCATAATGAACTTCCTAGAGGCCGATTACTTCGCCTGGTATCTTGACGTGTGGGACGACGAGTTGGCGGATGCCGTCAGGGAACTCGTGAAGGTCCTATCGGACTACGAGCCCGGCACGGCCGAGCTCGAGCCTGAGGTCATCAGGGACCTCTTCAAGCGCCTCTACCAGCATCTCGTCCCGAAGAAGATAAGGCACGACCTGGGCGAATATTACACGCCCGATTGGCTGGCCGAGCTCGTGCTGAACGAGGTCGGCTTCACACTTGAGGCCTTCGAGGAGCTGAGGGAGAAGGAGGGCGACCCGCTGGCCCCGCTCAGGCTGAGGCTCCTCGACCCGGCCTGTGGCTCCGGCACCTTCCTCGTCCTGGCCATTAAGAGGCTGAAGGACTACTGCGAGGAGCACTTCGTAGACAGGGGCACGGCCTTAGAGCACATCACGAGGAACGTGGTGGGCTTTGACCTCAACCCGCTGGCCGTCATAGCGGCCCGCACGAACTACCTGTTGGCCCTCGGCGATTACATCAGGTATAGGAAAGGCGATATAGAACTACCTGTTTATCTCGCCGATTCTATTCTAGTCGAGCGCCGGACGACCCTTACGGGCGAAACTTACATATTAAGAGCCACGGTAGGTGAATTTTCCATCCCGATTAGCGTTATAGAGCATAAGATTCTAGATAAAGTCCTGGCGTTAGTTGAAGAATGTGCTCGCTTAAGATGTAGTTTGCAGATTTTTAGAAAACGTCTCTCTCAGATGAAAGTCAACGAGAACGATCTATCCATCCTATCTGAGCTATATAAGAAAATTCTCGATCTTGAGGGAGAAAGGAAGGACAAAATATGGCTTAGAGTTCTAAAAAATTCATTCGCCCCGCTCTTATTAGGCAAATTTGATTTTGTGGTTGGTAACCCCCCTTGGGTTAATTGGGAGAATTTACCTATTGAATATCGCAAGGCTAGCAGCTCATTATGGGAGAAGTATGGACTTAAAGCGAGAGCAACAGCCAAGCAGTTTGAACTTGGAAAGATGAGAAGAGATATATCTATGTTGTTCCTCTACGTGTGTGCTGATAGATATTTAAAAGATGGCGGGATGCTAGGATTTTTAATAACACAGATGGTATTTAAGACCAAAGGAGCGGAAGTATTCAGAAAGTTCATGCTCCCTGATAAGATACCCCTTAAAGTATTAAAGGTGCATGATATGGTTGAGCTAAGGCCATTTGAAGACGCCGCTAATATGACTAGCATGATAATCTTAAGGAAAGGAGAACCTACCGAATATCCTATACCGTATGTTCAGTGGTCTAAAAAAGCGAGAATAGATTTAAGCACCGCGAATTTACAGGAAGTTCTAGCGGGTTGTGTGCGCAGGAGCTTGTTAGCGATTCCGGTAGATGCGACGGACGATACATCGCAGTGGTTGACCGTAGAGGGAAAGCTTCACAAAGTTCTCAGTAAAGTAACGGGTCATCAGCAATTATATAAAGCACATGCCGGCGTGTATTCTGGCGGTGCGAATGGCGTTTACTGGATAAAAATACTTGACAAAACTCCATCGGGGCGCTTAATAATCGAAAATCTCTATAATATCGGAAAACGTAAAGTTAACAGAGTTCAGGCAGATATTGAACCTGATTTAGTATATAAGTTGGTTAGAACTAGAGACCTAAAGAAATGGCTGCCTAAGCCAGAATATTATATAGTAGTTCCACACACCAAGCACACCGACTGGCAAGCTATACCGCCTAGTGAGATGATGAGGAGATTCCCACGAACCTATGCTTACCTACTTAACTTCAGGAATGTGCTTCTCAATCGCGCAGCGTATAAATTGCTCAGAAAAGGTCACCCATTTTATATCATGATGGATATACATAGCGAGAGCTTTGCCGAGTTCAAGGTCGCTTGGAAGCGTATGGGCAATAAAATAAGCGCCGCAGTGCTAGAGCCTATGGACGATCCCTACATAGGGCGAAAACCATTAATACCACAAGAAACCATAAGTTTTATCCCTGCATCCTCTCGAGATGAAGCTCATTATCTATGTGCAATATTAAACTCATCATGCGTGGACCTGCTTGTCAGGTCTTTTTCTCAATATAGAGGGAAAAGCTTTGCTACCCCGTCCATATTAAAATACATCAATATCCCTATATTTGACCCAAATAATAATCTCCATAAAGAGCTAGTCCGACTTTCTAAAAGAGCCCATGAACTTGCCAGAGTTGGAGCAAAAAATGAGCTTAAGATGGTGGAGGAGCAAATAGATCGGATTGTAGCTAAAATCTACGGCATTACTGACGAAGAGCTCGTCGAGATAAAAAGAAATCTTCTAATACTTGATGGACGGATAGATGAGGCTAAAGCTCTTGAGAAAGGGCCTGCTCATCCTTCAGCCCCTGTGCCCAAGGAGCCGACCGTGGAGTTCGAGCAGCATCTCCTCAGCCCGGGGGAGGGGAGGGAGCTCAAGCTCATAGTGTCTAACCCATTTGAGGACAGGGTGATGAAGGACGTGGTCCTTGAGGTCTCCGGGCCGGGCATGGGCCCCCTGACGCATGAGCGGAAGTCCATGAGGCCCGGCACGTCATGGATCGTGCCCATCAAGGTCCCGCCCCTCGAGGAGGGCGAGCACGAGGTATCCGTGAGGCTCACCTACACGGTGAGGAAGCAGAAGAAGATGCTGGAGAAGACGTTAAGGCTCTACGTGAAGAAGCCCGAGGAGAAGCCCAGGAGGCCCAGGGGTGCCTGGGACGAGCTGCTGGGTGAGCTGGCATGACGGGCCTCAGGGAGCTGGACGCTAAGCTCAGGTATCACTTCCCGGGCGTGGTCGTGAACAAGGCCCTGACGCAGCTCCATGAGGTAAGCCGCCTGCCGAGGTATGTGGCCGAATACCTGCTCACGACCATCTGCGGCGATAACCCCACGCCGGATAAGCTTAGGAAGCTATCGGAGATAGTAAGGCGCCACTACCCAGAGCCCAGGGAGAAGGAGCTCGTGAAGAAGATACTCGTAGAGGAGGGCACCTACAGGCTCATAGACGAGTTCAGGGTCAGCATAGACGTGAAGAGGAAGCTTGCGAAGGCCGAGATACCCTGCCTTGAGATAAAGGACGCCATGATAGCCCAGGAGCTCCTAGACCAGTATCCTGGCCTGCTGAGGGGAGGCCTCTGGGCCCTCGCAGAGCTCAGGTATGAGCCCGATATGGTCCCGAGGGACACGCACGGCCGCCCCCTCCAGAGCCCGATACTCATAGCCAGGATAACGCCCTTCCAGGTGGCCGAGGCAGACCTGGACGAGTTCAGGGAGAAGAGGGCACACTTCACGACCGAGGAATGGATAGACGTGCTCTTCAACACCATAGGTCTGAACCCGGAGGTCTACCCGAGGAGGGCCAAGCTCCTCATCATATCTAGGCTCATACCGCTCGTGGAGCCCAACGTGAACATGATAGAGCTCGGCCCGAAGGCAACGGGAAAGACATACATCTACAGGAACATCTCCTACTACGTCAGGCTCATAGCTGGCGGCAGGGTCAGCCCGGCGGTGCTGTTCTACAACATAGCCCGCAGGGCGGATGGCGAGATAGCCCTCAGGGATTGCGTGGTCTTCGACGAGATACCCCGCATGTCCTTCTACAACGCCGACGAGATGATGGCCAAGCTCAAGGACTACATGGAGAGCGGCCACTACGAGCGGGGGCCGAAGAAGGCCCACAGCACATGCTCCCTCGTCTTCATGGGGAACGTGGAGATAAGGGGCCGGGTGCCCGTGGAGGAGTTCACCTACTACCTGCCCGATTACATGCGTGATGCCGCCTTCATAGACAGGCTACACGGCTTCGTGCCGGGGTGGGAAATACCGAAGATAGGGCGGGCCGAGGAATTCCTATCACGCCACTACGGCTTCGCCACGGACTACTTCTGCGAGATAATGCACCAGCTAAGGCAGGTGGACTTCACCCACTACATAAAGGAGAACGTGGAGCTCATAGAGGCGGGCAAGAACATGAGCATAAGGGACCAGAGGGCCATGGTGAAGCTGGCGAGCGGCATGCTGAAGCTCCTGTGCCCGCACGGCGAGTTCGGCCGAGAGGAGCTAGAGCTATGCATGGACATAGCCGTCGAGTATAGGCAGCACATAGCCGACTGGCTACACAAGATAGACCCAGGTGAATACCCGAGGAAGAGATTTGATTATGCTGTGGCCTTTTAGCTTCTGACGTTGTTTTTAGGGCACATAGAGCTCAAATATGTTGTCTTCTCTATGCCTTAAGATGAGTTTCGGTGGGGAGCCTTTGGGCCACGGTATAAGGCCTTTCTCTCGGAGCCATTCTCCTATATGTTTACTTCTAAGCTCCGGACATCTCCTCCAGAAGGAATCTGAAATCCGCACTCTTACTCGGCGCTTGCCATCAAGAAGTAGAATCACCTCACGCCATTCCCGTTTAAAGATTCCTCGGTCCTGCATAGAAATGCGTATGCCGTAGGTGCCACCACGCCATGCTGAAACTATTATTTCTCTCCTCCGCATGGCGGTCGGTAAAAACGAGTTCGCCTTATTAAAATTTCCCGTCTCAAAGTTAGCAGGGTGAGAAAAGTTGAGGGTAAAGTTATACATAGACGTTCTTCCTCACAAGCGTGAGTTAAATCATGTAGCCGATGTAATATTAAACTACCTCGGCCCAGCCGTTCCTGACAGATCAGGTTGGGGTCTCATGCGTCCTGGTCTTCTAACGCCCACGCTGGTGCGTGGGGTATGCCTCCTATGGGGGGCTAAGCCGAGGGAAGTGCCCCCGTCAGGCATACAGCTAAGAGGCGATTGGGTCATCTTCGACTACCTGTTCTCAAGGCCGGTGATGGCGAGCCCTGTCGGTAGGTGCCTTGACGCCTTAGGACTGGCCCGCATGGAGCCCGGGGCATCGAGGTTGCCTAACACCTACCTGGCCACCGTGGGCCTCAACGTCGAGGACGGTTGCCTCGTGATGCTCTATACCGGCCGGGGCCGCAAGGTAGAGGCCGACCTAGACACGTTAGCCTACGTGATAGCCCACATGTTCGGGTGCCAGGAGGCTGTGAGGCGTGTGTTCTTTAACGTGAGATTTCTCGCATACGTGGCCTCAAGACTGTATGAATCGCCGTTCTGGCGATTAGAGCTTTGGAGGACCTTAGAAGGGCAGGATATAACGCAAGAGCTCCTCCAGAAGAGGCCGGAGGAGGTAACTGAGATGATAAAAAGCGGGAGCTGGCGGACATTAGAGTTCGCAAGCCCGCACGGCCGCATAAGGCTCCATAACCCGGCCAGAAGGAAGGAGAAGGCCATAATAATCTCCATGAAGAAGCGAGATTATAGGCCAGGCCCCATGAGGAAGGTAGAGCGGGTTTTTGATGCCCTGTGGAGGGCCTCCAAGGGGATAGTAGATAGGGCTCGCAAGGTTAGCTTAGAACTCCCCAAGACAGATGATGCGGGAATACTGAGGGCTTACACGGAGCGCCGGGGGATAATGGCCGTTCTAGCCAGGGAAGGGCCCAGGGCGAGGGACGTATCCTATGAGTTCTTAGGCTATGACGTAGAAGTCGGCCACCCGCTCAAATACATAGAGGTCAAGGCCTTCAGGGACACAGGCGATAAGACGGTCCGGCTGACCGAGCACGAGTATGAGGTCATGTGTAGCGATGACAAAGGCCCTGATTACTGGCTCTACGTGGTCGAGGAGGCCTGGGAGGAAAAACCCAGAGTGAATATGATAAGAGAGCCCAGAAGGCTGCCTTTCCGTAAGCACGATAAACAGGTCCTCCACATCAGCAGCGGCACAGAGACCATATATGAATGTGGTGAGCGTGATTGGAGGGCTTTCTGCGAAGAGGATAGTTAAGAGAAAGTTTTACGCACCACTACACCACGTCGTTTGAGATATGATGGCAAACCTCTTAAGCCCAGATTTAGTATCAATCTACGATGAAAAATGAGGCGAAGGAGAAGGCTTCCCCCAAGAACTAGAAGGGCTAGAAGTGAGCGTCCTCCTTGGCTCAGGCTTCCGCCTACAACATTAAGAGGCATCTCCACCTACTTTAGGAGGCGGGGTTATGAGGAGAACCCCGGACTTGAGTTTAAGAGGGGAGCAGACATCACGTTTGCGAAGCCGTTACCCGATGGCCGACGAATCCATATTAGGATTTATGAGGGAAGGAAGAACATCTATGTAGAAAGGCACATAGATAAAGCGGATCCCAAGAGAGACCCTATCAAACATTTTGTTGAAGACGTGTTAATTGGTGGTTCCGAGCACGAGATGTATAAAATACCTAAGTTAAAGGCGAGGCACAGAAAGCGAAGAGCTACGAGATCAGCTTAAGCTACTCAAGATGACGGCTATATCCTCATCCGGTATCGGCCTGCCCGCATTAGCTGGCGTTCCTATCAAGTGCACCTGCGGTCGCTCCTTGTTCACCACAAAGGATAGCTTGGGCACGAGCTCCTTGAAGGATACGGCACCTAATTTAATAGGCTCTACGTTTATTCTAAATGGGTATTTTACCTTCTTCTCCCGTATTTCATCGGGCCATAAACGCTTATTCTCCTTACGCCAGCTAGAGGTAGCCCTAAAGACTCCAACTATCATGCCGCCCAAGGACTTAGCACCAGTCTTCATGACGTAGAAGATGAGCTTATCACTTGGTTTAACGAGCTTGGGGGCCTTAGAGCCCTCAGGGACGCCAAATACGCCAGAGGACTTAACTACCTCGAAGTTCTCCTCCGTGATGGTGAACAGCCAATTAGCCATGTAGCTCACCGGGAGATTCTACGTCCATCAGTATTAAAACTTACGCTTAATAGCTGCACGCTTATTCACTCCGCCTAGCCTCATAATCTTATGATTATCCCCCATTTCTCCTCAGCTCTTCTGAGCAGGTCGTAAAATTGTCCTCTTTCCAAAATTCCTATCCCCCATTTATATTTCTCCTTCTCGACTAAGAACTCAATCGCATAATCTCTCCAACGGTCTTCGCTTAAAGCACAAACAGATTCAAATCGTATTCTCCAAGGAAAGCTCCAATCCTTAGGCATAGGCCACTCTTCATAATAGCCGTTCTTCAGGGGTATTTTCTCCTGGTAAAATACCTCTTTGAGTTTTGCGAACCCCACTATGCCTATCACTTTCTTCGAGGGTGGATCTTCTAAGGCTTGTAGAGCTATGAGGTCCCCGTAACTAGCATTATCGAGGAACTCTCTACGTATTTCCTCAGGAATCTCTCTTAGACCCCATCTCTTTAGTCTAATGCCAATCACCATATTCGTCTCGAAGCCAGCGATGAGCCAATATCTAACCATGACACACCCCGCCGTGGGTGGTAGCCATAATGCTTATAACTATTCTCTGTCATAAAGCCAGGTGGTAAAATCGTCATGTTGGATGCTGATGAGCTGATACGCAGAATGCGTTCTTTCCCGGCCAATTACATGCAGGATTTCAATGAATTCTGGAGATATAAGTTAGCGGTGGAATCCGGGAGAGGTCATATTTTAGACGAGGACCACGTAAGAAGAACATACTATCTGTTAGCCGACGTTTTGGTAAAATGGCAGGCTTTCCGCCCTCGGCCCCTGAGTAGGTGCTTATACCTGTTGGAGAAGGCGTTAATCAATATATCGGGTGCCTACGATGAGATCAGGAAGTATGATCTCCTGCATTTTAGAGATGTGCCGGTCGAGCCCTTAGAGCTGATCTGGCACGAGCTAGGCATGGTTAAGAGCCTGGGGGCTAGGAGCCCTCACGGACGTTACTTCATCGTATCCGTGTGCAAGCCCCTGATGTTGCTATGGGGCCAGACACCAGCCTTCGATGCGAGGGTCAGGGAGAACCTCCCACCCCGGTATCACGTCAGCAAGACCAATAGGAAGTGGAGCTTTTGGGAGTGGAGGAGCGTGATGATGAAGATTCAACGGGACCTGGCCTTAAGCCCAGGCTTCCTAAGGACTGCCCGGGAAGAGGCCAGGAGGATGTATGGAGCGGACTTCATGGTGCCCTACGGGCGCTTCCTAGACATCTACTTCTGGGTAGGTCCGCATGGTCGCCCCGTATAATAATCTCAGCACACCACTCATTGAAGAGGGCTTAGCCCTGCTCGGAGGCCTCTTTGAGGATACCTATTCTCTGAAACGTCTCTTTCATGGCTAACTCGCTGAAGTTCACGAACTTAGGGAGACGAGATTGCCACTCCTTGAGGGCCTCTACAAGGTCTTTGAGCTTTGGCTCCTCTAAATCTTCCTTAAGCCTGGGGACATATACGTTAAGCCAGCCTTCAAAGCCCTTTATGGCATCCCGTATTGTAGGGCCGGGAAGCGGGGGAGCCCTCAATACCCCGTGCTCATCTATGGCCCTTGCGAGGGCCGTGAAATATCCTCTGACGACCTTCTTGAAGTGCTCATTGGATAACAGTCTGTCGGCTAGCTCCTTGAACACGCCGCTCTCCAGCATCGGCCCGAAGATGGGGGCCTCACGCAATAGGAGCTCGCAGGCCCGGCCCCAGTCTACCTCGTATCGCTGATACCGGCCTACCTTCTCCCCACGCCTGACGAGCCCTACGGCCCTTAGCTTGTCTAGGTGCTTCACCACGGCGGACTGCGATATCCTGAGCATGAAGCTAATGGCTATGGGCGTCCTATCATCAGACCGCAATAAGGCCCAGAACACCCTAGATGTCTCCCAGCTCCCAAGCACGTCTCTCATGCTCTCGCCCCTCACAACTACTGCCCAGAGCAATTTAAGTTTCAGGCAACTCCTTCTTGGTAGGAAGGCGTTGAGGGAAAGAGTTATAAGTAGCGAAGGCTACGGTGAAAGAGGTGATAAAATGGAACAAAACGGATTAGAAGCAGGGATCCTCACGCCGGAGGAACACGAGAGTAGGATAACCGAGTACGTGAAGCACGTCCCGAGGCCGCTCGAACTCGGGGTATTTTTAGCGGAGGACGGCACGATCTTTCCCCTCTTTATCGTCCCGGAGGAGGTCGTCAACTGGCTGAGCGAGAAGGCCAAGTGGAAACATAAAACGGAGCTCGTGGGCCTCCACGCCTTTGTCGAGGTTGTGCTCGATCAGGGGCGGAGGATATGCCTGCCTTTCTGCCTTGCTAATAAAAAGGCAAGGGTCTTCGCAGGGTTGGCTGTTAAGACCACCTTCGACCCGGAGACTGGAAGGTACGGAGAAAGGCCCGGCAAGTTAGTGCTTGCCGCCGAGGGGCGGGACGGAGACAGCAAGGCCATCTGGGCCGAGATGAGCCTTAAGCCTCTCGTCATGGGCTACATAGTATCACTGCTCGCCCCGAAGGACTTCATCCTCGATAACAGATCCGATTTTTGTCCCTTCTGCACGGGCGAGGTCTCCGCTGAGATAGTATCGATACACACACCAGAGGGCGTGGGCCTCGAGGACATCATGCGAAAATGGCGCGCCCGCCGGAGGTGGAGCCAGTGAGCCGCAAGCTGATCGAACGGTCCACTTTGGCTTCGTGCATCGGAACGAGGCGCCCCATTCCGCCTAACCGCTGCGATACCTGCAGGTATCATTCCTACACTACTTGTGATGACATCAAATTCATCGTCTCTGGCGATGGCCGAGTGGTGCCAGTTCAGGCGAGAGGAGGTGAGGCTCGTGGCGGACGAGAAGGAGGAGAGACTCGAGGAGCTCGCTAAGCTTCTGTTCGAGTTATTCGTTAACCGCTCGGACGATTATGCCCTCCAGACTGAGCAGGGAACTTATGTCCGGGCAAATAGCGAGGCTGGCCGGAGGCTGAGGGCGAGACTCGGCCTCCCGGAGCAGCTGACGCCCGAGCTCATAAAGAAGCACCTCCGGGGCGAGATAACGCTAGGCGTTTATCCCTACGATCCCGAGACAGGCTTGGCTAAGTGGGGCTGTTTCGATCTGGACGACGCTACCCCGGAGCTCGTGAGGCGCATCTACGAGGTGATTAAGGAGGATCCAGTGCTTAAGAACGCCTGCTTGGTCGAGCGGAGTTCTACGCCGGACCGAGTTCATATTTGGGTGTTTTTCGATGGAGAAGAACCTGGCGTTATCAGGTGGCTTATGAAGAGGATAGCCGAGAAAGCTGGCGTCGATCCGCGGGCCATCGAAATCTTCCCCAAACAATCAGATGTCTCGGCCGAATTCGGCAATCTGATTAGGCTCCCGCTTGGCCTCCACAGGAGGAAAAAGCTCTGGAGCGCATTCATAAACCCGGAGACGGGGGAGGAACTCGATCCGCTTGAGGCCCTAAAGAGCGCTTGGCCTGCCAGGTTAGCCGAGGAGGCGCGAAGGAAAATCAAAGCCGAAATCGAGGAGGCCGGGAAGCCGAGGGAGGAGCTCGTTGGCCGCGAGGCCGAAGAGAGCTGGCGGCCACCGGAGGGGCTTGATCTAGACTTTATTGAGGAGCGGATCTTGAAGGGGCCAGCTGAACTTATCTTCTGCCCGGCCCTCACGAAGGCCATAACTGAGAAGTGGAAGCCGGGACACAGGAGACCAATTCTAACGCTGATTCACGCGACGCTCCGAGGCCTTGGCTTCAGCGACCGGGAGCGCGTGAGGAGGATTCTGGCCAAGATAAACGAGCGATTTGATCCCCCGCTCACCGGCGGGGAGTTTGAGCCTTGGTTCGAAAGCGAGTGGAGGCGTTTTGGCCGCGACTACGGCCCGCCGGGCTGCGCGATCGTCCGAGGAGAGAAGGAGGGAGGGGCTCTTTTTGCTGGCCTCGGGGGACTCAAGCTCTGTGAGGGGTGCCCGGCCCCGAAGTGGATCGAGCACCCTATCCTCTACACGGTCTGGCGCATCGAGGAACTGAGGAGAGAGCAGATTCGCTCAGTAGTGAGCGAGCTCGAAAAACGAGAAGCCAAGAAGCGAGTCCTCGTCCCCGATTACGACCTGCCCTACGATCCTGACGTGCTCCTGCAGAAGTGTAGGGCGCTCCGGGCCATCGCCGAGAAGGCCAGGGAACAGGGCCGTTTGGATTTTGAGGAGCGCAAGATAGTCTTCCTCACGCTCATGTTCCTCGGGGAACCCGGCCGGAAGAAAATACACGAGGTCTTGGGGCCGTGCGAGGAGAGCGAGTATGACCGGATAGACAGGCGCATCAAGCGGTTCATGAAGGGCGGCTTCTTCCCGATATCCTGTGCTAAGATCCGCTCTCGGACGGGCCTCTGTGGGGATTGCCCCGGAGCAGCAACGCCCATCGAGTATGCCTTCGGGGAGGACCCAAACAGGACTGTCGTCCTCGACCTGCGCCTCCACGAGCTCGACGCAAGCCTGCTCGACAGGTTCGTGGGCGTTGATGTCCTCGTCGCCGGAATAGCAGATACGTTCTCCGTCCCCTACCTCATATTTGCCAGCTGTGCGTTCACCGAGCGGGACAGGTGCAAGGATTGCCCATTCTACAAGGGGGAGCTCCTGACTATCGACGACCTGCGTATTGAGCTCAACCCCGCCGTCGATTTATACATCGACCTCACGAGGCGCTCGGATGCTGAGGTCAAAAACAGGCTGAAGAAGTATCTGAACGAGTATGCCAAGGTCTCTCTGGGCTGCCCTATGAAAAAGCCTAAGATAGAGTTCAAGGTCCTGAAGGAGCGAACTGTGACGCCCCTCGTGGTCTACCCGCACGTCAGGGAGCTCCGTGTGGACGACCGGTGGGCTGGGGAGGCCAGGAGGCAGCAGGTCTACTTCAAGGGGAGGTTCGAGCACGGCCACACAGCCGGGACGCTTTACGGGGCCGTGAGGAAGGACCCACGGACAGGCAAGCTGACCATAGTCGGGGGGCTCTTCAGGCCTAGCAAGCTCAGGCCAGAGCAATTCGTGCTCACTACCGAGGTGAGGGAGAAGCTGAAGATATTAGAGCGCATTTCCCTCAAGAAGCTCGTCGAGGTCGTGGGCAAGTTCGTCTGCGGCATAATAGGGCGTGATGAGGCCGTTGAGGCCTGCCTCATAGCCTACCACACGCCCCTCTACATACCCTGGAAGGGCAAGACCGAGAGGGGATGGCCCCACATAGCCCTCTTCGGCGATACTACAACGGGAAAGCGCATCCCCAGGGAGATCGCAAGGGCGCTCGGCCTCGGGACTTACGTCATCATGGAGACGGCATCGAGGACTGGCCTCCTCTACACGATTCAATACTTACCCGGGAGGACGCCCGTAGCCGTCTTAGGCGAGTTCTGCCTAGCCGACAAGCAGCTCCTCATCATAGATGGCTACGACAGGATGAACAAGGAGGTCAAGGACGAGTTCAGGGAGGCCTTCAGGCAGGGCATCCTAAAGGTCAGGAGGGATGTCAAGATATCGGCACCTATGAGGGTGAGATTGATAACATGCGAGAACGCCCCACGCCCCCTGAGCCACTACATGTATCCCTGCAAGGCCCTCCTGGACAACTACAAGCCGGAGCACATCGCACGCATAGACCTGGCCATCCCCTTTGCGGCCGAGGACGTGCCCACCGAGCTCTTCATGCGCCCCTGGGAGGAGGCCCCCGAGGATCTACCGGAGATCATAGAGGCCCTCAGGTGCAACGTCCTCTGGGCCTGGAGCCTCAAGCCGGAAGAAGTGGAGTTCACGCCGGACGCTCTGGAGTATCTATTCGAGCGGGCTAGGGAGCTCGAGCGTAAGTTCGGCTGTAGCTCCCTCCCACTCGTGTCAAAGGACGTGGACCTGAAGATCGCCCGCCTGGCCGCCGGCCTGGCAGCCTTAAGGCGCAGCGTTGACGACCGCACGGGGCACCTGATAGTGCGCTTGGAGCACGTCGAGCACATAGTAGAGCTCATGGAGCGCATTTACTCACGGGAGAACATGAGGCTTGACGAGCTCGCTGAGACGAGCAAGAAGAGGAGCCGGCTCACGGACGAGGAATTCGAGGAAATAGTCAGGGAGATGAAGGAGGTCGAGGAAAAGGCCCAGCTTGAGATATACCCGATAATACTTGAAGAACTGGAGGTAAGAGGTGCTGCACGATTGGACGAGCTCGTGGCGGCCACAGGAGAGGAACTGGGCCAGGAGACATCAAGGGCCACGGTGAAGAGGAGGATGGCGCTTCTAAAGGCCCATAAGCTGGTCATATCGACGAGGAGAGGTTATGTGCTCACGCCAAAGGGCGTAGCCTTCATGCACAGGTGGAAGAAGATGAGGCGCCAACAAGGCCAAGAGGAGGAAAAGCTCAAGCGCACTCTGGCCGACATCATCTCGGAGTTCGGGAAATGGGCTCGTGAGGTGCGCAGCTTTACTCGTGAAGCAGCCGTTGAGAAGCTTGCGGAGCTCAGCCACAGGAGCCGTGGAGAAGCCGAGCGGATGTTCGATATCCTAGAAAGGGAGGGGAAGGTATTCAAACTCCCGGGCGGAGACGATTACTTATGGAATACGTCGAGCGGCTAGCGCCGAGCGGGAGGAGCATGGCATTACGATTTTCATCGGGAGTATTATATGGGCTCGGTGAGCCCCGTGAGCCCCTCCTAGAGGGTATTACCACCTACTCTACTACTCTCTTCCTGATACTTTCTAGAGCGGGCTCACCGAGCTCACCGGGCTCATCTCTAAACCCTACATTAACTACCTCCTCAGCAAATCTTTACACGCCCCCTAGAAGCCTCATCTACCCTTTGTCTTGGTCAAAGGATGGGCAACTCGGTTGCTCAACTGAAACGGCCGAGGGCGAGCAGACGTGAATACGATGAAGTGTCAAGGACTTAAAAGGGGCCTAGAGGCATTTAATGATGCCGTTCAGGCCGTGATTAAGTGGCATGAGGAGGTATGCGAGGAATTAAGGCGGGCGGCGGACGCTCTTCTACTGTTAGATGTCTCTATCAACTCGGCCAGGCCCGGCACCGCATCAGACAAGGACAATTTTAGAGCTTTTCACCTTTCAAGCCGTAGCACGGGCAGAAGGGCATTAAAGAGTAATACTAAAGCCGTGCATTCTAAGGTCCTCTGGCCTACTGAGCCAAGGGATCAATTCATAATAGCAGAAATTATAAAACTCCTTGTGAAAGCCCTCAATGCGACCGATATTTGGGAGGCCATGGAGTATCTAATGGCAGCAAGAGGACTCCTTAGCTCTTTGAGGCAGGAGAATACCAGGTGTGAGTAGAACATTTAAGGATGCGAGGATCGGGTCTCCCAGCTGGATTCGATAGTCCTTAATCACACCACGGCCAAAGGGAAATGCTTGTGTTAGGAGCTCGCTCACATAAGAAAGCCTATCCCCGACCTTCGCCCTCGGCCTCTGGGGCAACGACCAACATCCTCCTAGTTCTTTCTCTACCGTCTCCAGCTCGATGTGGATGCTTAAGGGGGTGCTTAAACTTGGGTTATTTTATTTTAGAGTTTGAAGGTGAATAATCATCAATGACGGATTTACCGCACCAGTAGGCGAAACCTAAATATATGTTCTTGACATGCCCCTTCTTGGAGGGCTTCTGCCGTGGGGCTGGGTGCTTCATCTGGCAAAGCCCTCTTGATTATCGTCTTGCTCCTCGCCTCAGCCGTAGTGGGCCTCTCTGCCTTCTGGTTCCTCGGCGATGTAGATGGGGATGGCATAGTCAATTACAAGGACGAGAGGCCCTTCGAGAACGACGTGCTAGATACGGATGGGGATGGCCTGCCCGATACGATAGAGAAGTATAAGACTAAGACGGACCCGAGCAAGTGGGATACGGATGGAGATGGGTTGAGCGATGGAGATGAGATAAACACCTACGGGACGAATCCATTAAACCCCGATTGCGATGGTGATGGCCTGCTGGACGGCGAGGAGGTGCTCGTCTATGGCACGAACCCGCTCGATAGGGATACGGATGACGATGGCTGGCTCGACCCGGAGGACGTGAACCCGACGGTGGCGGACTTCTACGAGAACGTGGCGGCCCGGGTGGGCGAGCCCATAGCCATACAGCTAATGGCCTGTTATGAGGGCGAGGGAGGCCCCGAGAGGGTGAAGAACGCCACCCTGGCCCTGGCCGAGCTGAGCGAGGAGGACAGGCAAATCCTCTATGACTGCGGCATCATAGGCTCTATCACGGAGGACGGCTGGCTGAGCGATGAGGAGCTGGCCTACCTTGCGGACGTGGATAGGGATGGCCTGCCCAATCCCGAGGACGAGCTGGACTTGAACCCGCTGAACGATGGGGAACGCTCCCACGCCGCCAGGCTCTACGTGGCCAAGGCCGCCTGGTTCCTCTCCTCCTGCCCCCGCTATGGCCCTACGTTCCTCATGGGCGATGTATATGGCCTGGAGGGCGTAGAGCTACTCTTGGACGCCTTAGACGAGGGAGCCATAATTGCCGAGGACTTCTCGCCCAGGGAATGCCACATAGGCTTCCTAGTGGCCACCTACCCCCACACCAGGGAGCTCCTGGCCGACCCGGGCCTGACCTTTCTCTTCAGGCCAGCCGTCAAGCAGATAAGGATGGTCTGCTATCAAACCGGGCTTGTGAGGCAAAAAGCGGACCCGTATAACCCAACTAGTGAACAGTTACGACAGAGCGAGATATATTGCTGGGAGAAGTTCATAGACCCTGCGATTGGGCTAAAGCTCAAATTCATGCGTGAAGACGGAGGCTGGCCGTGGCTTTGTAATTTAACGCAAGTCGAGCAGGGAAAGGTATTGCTGCCAAAGGAGCTGACAGAACTGGACATTTTAGATAAAACAGGAGGAGTTCCTAATATTGACAGGGCAGTTAAAAACGTGCAGCCTTGCGAGGAGCTAGGCGGCAAGACCCCACTTCAATACTTTAGAGACCTTGCAAAACGGCATTTTGAGGCAAAGGATAAAGTGTACGAGAAGTGTATAGAATCTGCGGATATCACTTTCGGTAGTGCCGGATGGCCGATATGCGCAGAAGCCTATCGGGCTAAATTTAACGAAGTCCTCTCAAAAGACCCATGGCATCCATTCACTTACGGGTTTGGCTATTGGTATTGGCAAGAAGAAACGCCATTCCCCAGCGTTTTAGCGGCCACTAACATAGGAAGACCGGCATGGGTTGTAGTAGCGAGATATCCCGGTTGCATATACTACGAACATTTAGAACCAGCAATAAAGACGTTCGCAATCCCAGACAACAACGGCTACTATTATCTGTGGTTCAATGAGACGGCATGGGAGCAAGATTACATAGAGGAAGGAGATACACCACCTCCATTCCCGCAAGTGCCACCGATGCAGGACTTCCCGCCTGATGACTGGCAACCGCAAGGTGGTGCTTCGGCCGCCTCGGCTGGACGGGCAATCGCTATCAACAGCTCAGGCACTCGGCCCTTTGGCGTGGGAGAGGGCGAGGCCAAGCGTGAGGCCCTTAATCTCTTAAAGGCCTTGCCCGACGCCGGCTCCCGCCTCCCCTTGATCCTCTCGGAGAAGTGGAGCACTGTGAGCTCCACGACCTCGCCCTTTCTATACCGGATGATGACGTCCTCGTCTGTTAGCAAGGCTTCATCAGCTTCCCTGTCCGGGCCAAAGGAGTTGTAGAGCACGTCTGCCTCCCTGTCGTAGGCCACGCTCAGGCCTCTCGGGTCTATCCTGACCTCCAACGCCTCCTCCTGATCAGCCTATCGGCCTTGGGGTGAAGAAGGCGGTGATTATTATACCTCTGTCCTCTCGTGAAGGGTCAGGAAGGAGAAGCCCTAATAATAGCCCCGGGAGCATCTCCCAGGGGTGCTGAGCTTGACTAAAGCCATCGAGGTCGTGTATGAGGGGGGCGTTTTCAGGCCCCTGGGGCGTGTTGAGCTTCCCGAGGGCACGAGGGGCGTGGTCGTCATCGAGGAGGACATAGATGCTGTCGTGGCCAAGGTGGACAAACTCGTCAAGGAGAAGGGTATAGCCATAGAGGAAGACCCACTTGAGGCCTTGATAAGGGGTAGGAGATGAGCCTCGTAATAGATGCGTCTGTTTTGGTCGATATCTTCGCCCCAAAGGAGGAGGCAAGGAGGAAGCTGGCCGTAGAGCTCCTCCGCTTAGCCCGTGGGAAGCCCAAGTATGCCCCCAACATGATGCTGGTCGAGCTGGCTGGCGTCATATCACGCTACGATGTTGACCTGGCTAGGCTAGCCATCGATTACGCTAGGAGGAACATGGTGCTCTTAGATGAGGTCGAGATACTCGCCTCATGTCTCGACATAGCTCTTGAAACCGGCTGTAGAGCCGCAGATGCCTATTACATAGCCACCGCAAAGCTCACTAATTCCATGTTAATCTCGAATGACAGGACTCAGGTCGAGAACGCTAGGAAAGCGGGCATTAGGGCATACTTCTTGATGGAAGAGCACAGTATGGTGTTTCCGCTCATTTCCGGCTTATCTCCTAAGGGCTAAGGGCCATATTGGGTTCTGATAGAGCTTCGGGCTCAAAGCCCAGGCCATGCTCAGGGCCCGCGCCTGCCTCCTGATCAGCCTAACGCTTTAACGCCGTCTTACCTTTCATATCACCTGTTCTCAGTAACAGAGAAAAACCGTAGCCAAAAGGGCTAGCGTGCTCCACGGAGCTTAACTACCCTTACGCTCCTCTTTCCGGCTCTCTCCTCTGGCAATGGCCTTTAGCTCCTTGAGCAAGCTCTCGTTCAGCATGTCGGGCATGGGGGTGCCCCTCTCTGCCACGAGCTCATAGAACTGGGCCAGTGGTATGCCCAACATGCTGGCCGCCCTAGCCGCCGATACTTCGCCTCTAGCATACATATCTAAGATGTCATTGATGAACTTCTCCCTGAGTCTCTCCGGCACGGCTACCCTCGTGCTCATCTCTCAAGCCTCGATAGTAGTTCGTGGGCCATCCTTAAAACCTCTCTGCTCACTCGGTAGCCTTTCTCCACGAGCTCATTAAGGGCTCTCCTGGCATCACTTACGCTTAGGAAACCCCTCTTAGCTGCCTCTATGAGTAGGCCCATACAGCCTCTCACCTTAAGGCCACGCCTCTCGACCAAGAGCCTGACCTTAGCATCATCCGCCAATACCTCCACGACTCCTAACTCCCCTGCGAGCTGGACGACCTCAGCATTAGCTGTGTGGAGGCCGTGCCTGACCGTTAATTCCCTGACGGCCAGCCTGTCCCCTACGCTCATCACCTTGATCCAGCCTTCTTTAATGCCCTTCTCGGTTTCTACCGAGCCTGGCAAGCTCCATCCTACCTCAACCACTTCCGTGTAAACGCCCTTGGGGATGACAATGGTTTCATACAATTGCCTCAGCAACTCAAACCTGCCTATTCTTGACAGATGGATCAGCACTGAGGCATCAGCCACCACAGGAGCTTTTTCCATCCCCACCACGTCGAGGAACCTTAGCCTAATGTGTATATGATAAACATTTCGATAGCTTGCCCGGATAGGGTTAAAAAGATAGAGGGGGCTTAATCCTGCTCTACTCTAGCCTTTAGCTCTTTGAGGTAGGCTAGGTAGCGTGGGTAAAAGGCCTTGATCTGGCGTATTTTATCCATGTAGTGCTTACCGCCTATCCTCCTCGGGCCACGCCCATTAAGGAAGTCAGCTGCACTCTCAGGCATGCCGAGCTCTAAGAGCTTGTTGTAACAGAAGTCCCTCATGGATCCGAGCGTCTCTATGTGCGGCATTCTCTTCTTCCTGAGCTGCTTAGCACCATTATAGGTTAGCTTCTCCCCGCTCTCCCTGAAGGCTATTATCATGTCGTAAACGAAGTCCGGCAGGCAAGCTACGAATGTGGCCTTTGTTTCTCTCACCCAGCCGAGCTCTAAGAAGTAGTAGGCTCCGTGGGGCGTTTCTATGCGTTCAGCCTTACTGAGATCGGCTTCCGTGATCAGCTTTATGGCGTCCTTCTTCGGCCTTATGCCCGTTACGAGCGGCACCCACCAGTAGAGACGGTATTTTAGCGGGGCGTGCCTGAGGGCCTTAAGCGTCCTTATGATGGCTTCCTCGCTCGGGACGTAGGTATCTACGCCCGTCTTTATCGTTGGTATGGCTTCCTTAAGGTCTTCTATGAAGGACTTAGGATAGCCCATTATCTTGCGGTAGAACTTAAGCAGGTTCCTAAAGGCCTTGTTCAGGTGATCCTTGCTCCTCTTGCACTCTGCGAACATGGCTACTACGTCCGCTGGGCACCTTACCGGCCTCATGTACTTGTCAAGGAAGCGCACTTGATCCCTAATGTATTCTTCATCACGCCCGTTGGCTCTCAGCCACTCCACGAACCTGGCTTTGACGTCTTCATCCCACTCTATCACGTATTTTGGCCTCTGAGCTTCGGCTGGCCCCTCGGCTTGCTCTCGCATAGCCCAGTAGGCTCGCAGGACCGCTTCCTCTATTGCTTTTTCAAGCATTTCCTCGGTTACTGGCATTGCTATATTCTGCGGAAGTCGGAAGACACTAAAGCTCTGCTGTTGGGGCTGTTCGGCATGCGGGAGAGAGTCTTGTGAAAGTGAAGTCGGTTTTCGGGCGTCTTTGGTCTGGTAAGGCAGGGGTCCCGGGTTCAAATCCCGGCCGGGGCTCCACCTTCTTCTGAGAGACGGTGAAGGCTGTAAACCGGTTTAGATACCGCGAGAACGTGAGGAAAAAACGAGCTCGCGGCCGGGCAGCTTACTTCTTAGTGAGCGCAGCAGCCCCTGCCATCAGGCCGATGAGCCCCAGCCCAACACCAGCTAGCGCTATGAGGTCCACGTATTTCATTGGGACGAGCGATGGCGTGGGCGGTGCTGGCGGTGCGGGGGCCTCCTCTACCTCGAAGGCGAGGGGCACTTCCTTGGCCTCGAAGCCATCCTTCTCGACTCGGACGGTGGCTGAGACGGGGCCGGATAGGCCCTCGGTATCTATGTCCGCCACGTAGAGCCCGTCAGCCACGTGCGTTGCGGATATGGTGCTCGTCCCTATCATGACGGTAACCGTGGCGTCCTCAACGGGCCTGTGCCCGTAGTCCTCGACCTGTATGTAAGCTCTTATGGTGTCCCCTTCCGTGGGCGTGGCGTCATCCAGGCGGGCATCCACGATGAACCTGCCGGTAACGTTTATGGTGGTCCATGCGTGCAGCGTGCCAAGCCCCTCGAAGTAGGCGTAGAAGTGCACTTCTACCTCGCCCAGCAGGCGCGAGGTGTCCAGGGAGCCGACGAACCTGAACGGGGGCGTGATGGTGGACCGGAGGTTGACGCTCTCCTCGCCCGCTACTGCCCAGACCTTGGCCCCCGTGAGGAGGTAGCCTCTCTCATCGCGCACGTAAGCGTAGAGCTCCACCACATCGCCCTGCAGGGGCGCTGGGTTGGAGACATCGATGCTCATGGTCATCACGAGCTTCCCAGCCCACTTCACGGCGTTCCTCAGCAGGTTGGGGAGGAAGGGCTCGTAGAAGAGGGCCCCGTCCCATATAGAGAACCAGAGGTGGGCCACCCTCCCCTTATCCGGGGGGTCGTAGGCCGTTATGGCCATGAGGTCGCTGTCCGCCTTATCCCGGGCCACCACCGTGATGTAAGGCCATTCAGGCTCATCGTCCATGGCGCTCTCGTAATAGCCCGCAAAATCAGTATACACGAAGTAGAGATCCTCGTGATAGCCCCTCAGTATGGGGTGGACGAGCTCGACAGGCGCAACCGTGTTACTCGTGTCATAGTCCCAATAGGTCCCCACGCCGTTGGAGCCCTCAGAGGCGGCGGGCAGTATGCCAGCGTAGCATAGGAACTCTATGGAGCTGTCCAAGGCCACTATGGCACCGCCTTCCTCCCACCAGGATTTTATGGCGTCATTAGCGTAGGTCTCGGGCACGTTGTCTATGAGCAACAGCACATCTATGTCGAAGCTGTCCAATGAGCCCCACCAGATGTCATCGCTCGTGATGACCATCACGTCCAACATGGAGTCGGAGGCGAGGAGCTCGTAGGCAAGCTCGTATTCGTTATGGAGGATGCCAGCTACGTAATCGGGCCATGCTTCTGAAGATAAGATGGCGACCTTCAGGGGCCTGGTCAGCGGGTAAGCTGTGCGCCCATATACCGCCAGGGCGCCCGCAGGGGGCGTGAGAGCGCTCACGAGGGCCAACAGAATGGGCAGGAAGACTAGGACCATGAGCACGCGACGCAATACTTTCCCTTCCTTCGCGGATTCCTCCCCTCACAGTATTTAAGGTTTGTGGCCCCGATGGCCTAGAGGGGCTCCTGATTAAGGGCGCCCTCGGCCATCAGGACCCGAGGAAGGCCAGCTTAAGGAAGTAGATGCCGAAGGCGGTCAAGAGCAGGCCGCAGCCCGCTATGAGCCACCTCAGCCGCTCGCCGAGCACCTTCCCGCCGTGGGCCATCGTGGCCGAGACGGCCGAATACCACGTCAGGTCGGCGGCTATGTGGCCCAGATAGAAGGCCAGCACGCCCAGCAGGCCGAGGGGGAGGGAACAGGTCATGATGTAGGAGGCCGCGACCGTGGCCCACCAGAGATACCAGTAGGGGTTGAGGGCGGTGGCCAAGATGCCTCCCAGCAGAGGGCCATAGGA
>Ga0190367_1000219_pt1 | contig 44234 bp, 48 predicted proteins | sample 4872181011_MG_FD_171838 | JGI IMG/M metagenome (GOLD analysis project Ga0190367, IMG submission 171838) | Hydrothermal vent microbial mat bacterial communities from Southern Trench, Guaymas Basin, Mexico - 4872-18-10-11_MG | ecosystem: Environmental > Aquatic > Marine > Hydrothermal vents >... | reverse complement strand
TACCAACATTTTCCGGAGGATTCTCCTTAATAAGGACTGTTATATGTTTAATCCCATAAATCTCTGATACAACTTTTGTAATATTCTTTACAAGTTCCCTCTTCTTATCAACACTAATCGGGGGACCCTCAACTATTATAGTAGGCATATTATCATCCATACATAAGATACCATTAAATCATATAAAAATTTATAAACTCCATAACTACCGGCCATAAAGCTTAGAATGGTTTATAAAGATAGTATAGGTAAATAAACTATTTTGTCAATAGATCACCTCTATCTTCTCTAATTATTTTAGCCGACAAGTTCTCCTTTATGGGCTTAAATTTCCCCATAAAATCATTATATTCTCTAATTAACCTCTTAGCTTCCTCTTCTCTAACCTTCTTCTCAAGAGCCTCCATAATGACCTCACTAATATTAATATTGTATTTCTTAAGTTTCTCCCAAAGCTCTCTCTTCACCTTTACTGATACAGTTACATAACTCATACTAGATACCACCTACCATCTATTATAGTATATTATTTATATTATTATGAAATATTCCTAGCTATACTATAAGATAGGATTAAGAGGATAGTAGTACATATTGAATTAAAACCACTTAAACATAATCTTTCAAGATCGTGTCTACTTTATGCTTTATAGTATCTAGTGTTAATGGTTTATCTCTTCTATCATCTATCTTTATTACAGTAACCATTCTCTTTACTCCAAGAGACATTATTCTCTCATGAGCTTCAGCTATAATACTAAGGCCTTCGGCTACATCCTTAGCCTCAATAATTGTTGACTCCGGTGCGAGTATAAACTTAATATTCTTCTCCCTAAGAAAACTTATAACTTCACTAACATATCTCGAAATACTAGAAGACTCTGTTAAAGGAACAATATAAAAAGAATATAAGCATACCTGTGTCCAACACCAATATATGTTTAACTGCTTATCATTAATTTACAGCTACATCCATTATCTATAGGTTATGTATACGTATCTACATGTGAGGATTTTCAATAGTATTGATTAAAGAATTTTAGTCAGTAATGCGCTCATACGTTTTAATAACATTTTAGACAATGATTGCACATCGCTACTTCTTTACAGGCATTAAATATTATGTGAAGGGATTAATCGCTATATTGCTTACAATAGCTGGTTTTCTATCAATGTTCCATGCTATAATAGCATTATATGTTAAGGGGTAGAGATGCATGCACAACAGAGAGTTGAGAAGATTAAAGAATATATTAGAGAAGTTTTAAGGGAATATGGTGTCGATAAGGAATCTTAATCTATCATAAAGCCTGTCAACCCTCTTTTCAGACATGAATGCAGATAGTATGTCTCTTAAGTCTCTTCTAGATAAGATCCCTAGCCGAGCATAGAACATGTATGATGAAGCAATTATTATGAGACCAATGATCCAGTGAAGCCCTAGAATATATGATACAATGCCTATAGATAATGGTATAGCTATAATAATGCCTATAGAACGTGTATCTAGGTAGAAATTAACTTTATAAGCAATCAATAAAGAGCATAAGAGACCGAAATACGTTCCAAGCGTAAAGGATACTGCTGCACCCAATCCACCATATAATGGTACAAGGATTAGGTAGAGTATGATCCTTGGAATATTCTGTGAAAGACCAATCATTAAGACCATTCTATAGTATCCATAAGCATAGACTAAGCTATTAATACACATAGTAATAGCAAGTGGGACAGAACTTAGTAGGAGAATAGTCAGGGTATTTGATGCAGCAACGTATTCTTTACCAAGCAGTCCAAGTGGAAGCCATGGATAAATAGCTACAAAAACGGCTATTGGAGCCATAAACAACAGGCTAATTTTTAAAACACGAGATGCAGCCCTTTTCCTACCATCACCCATACCACTAAGAACAGGCAATAACAGGCCCAACATACTAGTAGATACACCCAATACAACATTGGAAATAGTATAAGCAACATAATAATAACCAGTCTCAATAGCACCACTAGAGCCAAAAACAAATAATACACCAAGCCACTGACCAGCCAAAACAATAATACCTGGCAACCAACTAACAACGCCAGCACGCAAAACATCAACCAAAGCACCAATGGAAAACTCAAGCCTAAAACCAATAGCCCGCAAAGCATAAACTAGGGAGACAAAGAAGTTAGTTAAACCAAAAAACATATAGCCAACCGCCGCACCCCTCCATTCAAAACCAAGATAAACAAGGCCTATGCCAACAACAAACTTCAAAACATTACCAGCAATAGTACCAAAAAATAATATATCAGTCCGGAGAAGAGAGACAAGAAAGGCCGATAGAGCTTGAGAAACACCAATTAGAACAATAAAGCTAGCAATCCTAAGCATTTCCGGACTATAACTCGACAGACTATAGCCTAGTGAACTAAGGATATAAAGAAGAGAACTCGCAGATACATACACTATTGCAGTAAATAATACAGTTGTCCATAAATACCTAGATAAACAATCACGATCACCCAGGCCAATGCACTGACCAAGAAACCTTCTAAGACCAGTTCCAACACCAAGGCTTAGCAATCCATTAATGAGAGTTGCAAATCCAACAGTAGCTGATGTAAGGCCTAGGGCTTCAGAACCAGCAAGTGCAGATACGATCATCCAATATATAAAGCCAGAAAAACTATTGACAATACTAGAACTATAAAGCCAAAAACCACCACGGACAACCCTACCAATACTGCCAAAACCATTACTAGACACTACAATACACCTAATATTAAAATCATTGAAAATCCTATACAATCTATTGAATCCATTGAATAAGTGTAAAGGGCAAAAAATAAAACCTTATTGGTACAAGGATCTGGTTTTAAACAAATATAATCAATAAATAACAAATTTTTCTACATCAATTACTTCAATAGTATTATTTCAGAAGGAAATTAAATAGAATAAAAAGATAATTAAGTATAGATAGACTCATATATAATCAAATAAAATCAATATAAGAATAATAAAAAAGAACATATAAGAAAAGCAAAACAATTATATAAACTCTATGAGCAAATTTTATTTCAAAATAAATTTGTCAAATAATCTAGAACTGAGCGAAGTTTCGTGATCAAAGCTGCTATTTTAACAAACGCAATTTTAACCACTCTGTCCCCGTCTCTTATAATTTAGAAAACCTACAACTTCATTAACATTCCATGAAATACTAGGAGATCCCGTTAATGGAACAATATAGAAGAATATAAGCACTGCCATACTAGTCTCCAGTGTATTTAGGAAACTGTTTTAATGTTTCAAGAATTTCTCTAGTAGGATAAAAAGTATTTATCTACAAACTAAATCACAATATTTATGCGAACAACTAGTTAAAAGGGATGAGCCCTAGATTAAAGATAATAGTAAAAAGTATTACCTTATATATTTTCTTGAAAGTATATAACCAATTATTATAGCGAAAGCAGTAACTATGCCTATCAATAATATATTTGTGCCTTCTAATGGCTTCTCTCTAACTATTTCTCCTCCTACACCATAATAATAGACTGTAGTAGTTGTTGCATGCATAGTTGCAAGCGACACTAAAGATACAATGACTATAGCGATCATTACTATGGTTAAGACTTGTTTCTTCATTTAATCACCCATGATATTTAGGAATATTACTATGTGTTTAATATGTGAGGGTTTAATTTAAAAACTTAACGCCCTTATATTCGCGATGAAACATATTAATATTATCGTAGCATAATTAAGGATATAATCGGCTGAAGGACTTTGAGTATACACGATAGATATAAGGGCGTTAAGGATCTAATAGATAGCCTCCTATTAGGCATTTTAGCCTATTATTCTCTCTACTATATTCAATACGGCCTAGTCTATACAGTACTAGAGATCGATAGGATTACTTACTTCGTACTTAATAAGATGCCGCTTACAACATATGAAATAGACCTTATTATTATAATGGCTACAATAAGTTTACTACTCATCAAATTTAATATAGAGATCTATAAATTACTTGCTATTCTTTCAACCATTATCCTAGGTTTCTACATGATCTCTATAGGAGTACCGGGAAACATCATTATATCAATAACTATAATTACAACACTAGTAAGTATATTGAGGAAAAGAATTAAGATTAGTAGTTTAGTAAAAGGATTCCTTATAATATTATTAGTAACACAGTTAATGAACTTTATAGCCTCTGCCATAAACCCATATTTATCAACAGATTTCCTCCCTATTATCCAATATAGGCTACGTAGCGTCGAAACAATAATTGAATACATAATCATAATACTGTTCATCATATATACATGGATACAACTACTAGTTACGATAAATAAGATCATATATCCGGGAAAAACTATCTTATCTTGGAACATATCCAACTATATTAAAATATTCTCAGAAGAAACCAGGAATCAAAATCTAACTCTTTTCCATGGTTTAAAGGGATTAGTAATTAGCATATGTATTGTCATATTTATACTGATATACTTACATAGTTCATTGCATAATCCTAATTTTAATCCGATATCTGTTGATACATATTTCTACTGGAAATTCATATTACTAGTTAAGAATAAGGGATTATTCAATGCATTATGTACATATAACCTGGCAAGACCACTATATCTAGTCTTTATTTATTATCTCTACTTACTACTCCCTATCAAGGATCCTGTATTCCTACTTGACTTGTTTTTACCAGCCATATACTTATCACTCTTAATAATAGCTGTATATCTAGTAACAAGTATGTATTTTGACAAGAATATGGCTGGATTAACATCTTTCTTAACAGCAATAGGCCATAGTACTATTACATTTATAGCCGGCGGGTTCCAAGCTAATTCATTAGCTCTAGGATTAGCTATACTATGGTTTTACGTATATCCTAGAAAACCAATACTACTCCTACCACTATCCATTATAACCGTACTAATACATCCATGGACATTCTTCATGTACTCGGCAACAATTATAGTATATTACACATTTATTAGAAAGCAGGGGAAAAAGAAACTATTTCAACTATACACCATACTTGCAGCTTCATTACTAATTGGTGAAATTACTAATTGGTTTCTAAGATCCATGAGTCCAACGATAGCTGGTACAGAAACTATTTCTAAAGGTATATATCATGTAAATAGTCCATTAAATTGGATTAGAGTATTTGAATTATGGACGTGGGGTTCCCATGCAAATTATCCAATAATAGCCCTTACAATAATTAACCCATACTATACATTTATATCAACAATGCTTTCCATAATAGCTCCGTTTACAATAATAGGTAATGAAGTCCTATTACATAGATTACTTCTAAATACCCCAATAGAGATCTTGGCGGCTAAAGTACTATCAAAAATAAATAAACAAATAACCATAATACTCATCCTACTAACACTAATAAAAACCCTCTACATACTAACTGCACTTACACCACTAAATCAAGAACCATGGACAAATATAATACAAGCCTATTACAGTTAAAATCCAGAGTTAACTTTTTAACAAATGGGAATAACTATCCACTCTAGTATAAGTATTACCTATATTTAATATATACTTATATATCTAAAAATCTAGTTACCATTGTATATACATATAAATATCCTTACATAAGATAATTGTATAAGCTATAAGAATAAATCTTCTCTTCTGGAAAACTTATATTTTTGTCCTAACATCATTATATTAGACAAAATTTATCTTAACTATTGTTGAGGGCCCGCCTTATGCCTATAGATGCAGTACTAGTTTCAGCGAAAAAAGAGATTGATCAAGAAATCCATGAGCAAGTAATGGATTTATTATCAAAGATTATACTACCAAGACAATTTAATAAAGCAGTTCTTAAACGCTATTTTAGGCGGGCCCTCAATAATGGGGCTTGGTATAGGCTCTCCAAAGTAGAACGTTCACTACTCTGGCTAACAATAAGAATAATCGATAAAATAAAAAGCCCTATACTCTACAACTCTATAAAAAAGATCCTGTTGAACATAGAAATGAATACCTTCCGTGCAAAAGCACTCTACCACGGACTAATAATATACATGCACAGAATAGCAAACAAAATAAATATAACAATAAAAGAAATACTCTCCAATATAAAGACAATATTCTACCTAGGACTAGACCATATAAACAATCCACAAATATACAAAATATATGGATGATATAGAGCATGACAGGTATAGATGGTAATACACAATTTAGGTATAGAAGTCTTAAATCTATGTTTTAAAGATATTCATTATAATGCCAAGATAGGCAAACGTACTATGTAATGAATATAGTCACTGATGCAAGTGTTACAGAGAAGTTTATCTATAGGACTAGCCTTAATAGTATCTTGTAGAGGGGTAAAATATGTCTAGAGTAGTTAAAGCAGTATATGAGAAAGGCGTGTTAGAGCTTTTGGGAAAAACAGGTTTGTGGAATGGTAATAGAGTAAGAGTTATTATTCTAAAGAGTTCCCATGGACTTGACAAGATTATTAAAAAGCTATCGAGTGAATATAGTGATGTCAAGAATGACCCGCTTAAGAATTTTCTAAAGGAAAGAAGATGATAGTCTTAGATACATCCATATTTATAGACGCCATTATACCATTTGATGAAATGAGACATATTCGCGCTTCTCATCTCCTCGATATTATCTCGGAAAGAGGATTAGACATATACGAGCCATGTTTATTAGAAATAGAGTTGTCAGGGGTCCTTGCAAGATACAAGCCTAGAGATAGTTGTGGAATATATCAATGAAATAATACATTATGTGAATATAGTTGATTATAGTGAATTACATGATACAGCATATAGAATTGCTTTAGCTACTGGATGTAGAGCAAAAGATTCCTTCTTTATAGCATGTACTAAGAAAACAAATTCCATATTCATATCAAACGATAGACTACAAGTAGAAAACGCTAGGAAAGCTCGTACTAAAACATATTATCTCCTAAAAGAGTACGAGGAACTCTTTAAAGAATTATAAGCTCTAGAAAGACACGGCATTGAAATATGAATTAATAAAACAATATATAACAATAGGTCTTATGCCTCATTAAGTCACTTAGTATCAATAATAATAAATTGACTTAAAACTCGTAGCGCGAGTAATAGTGACTAGCTACAAAGCTACAGATGAGATAGCTGAAAAGCTTTTTGCAGAAGAAGTAAGTATCTAATATAACAAAAACGTCTCATCATTTACATCTGAAATTATAAGAATTCTACACTAATTATCACTATGTCTTTATCAAAGGATAATAGTACAGAAATAGTTGTTGTAATACCAACGCTTAATGAAGAAAATGGTATTGGATGGGTACTGGAACGTATACATGAGACTCTAAGTAAACTTGGCAAAAACTATCACATTATAGTCGTTGATGGAGGATCCCAGGATAAGACGGTAGAAATATCTCGACGTAAAGGAGCTGAAGTGTTAATGCAGAATGGCCAAGGCTATGGAGATGCGTATATTCAGGGATTCAATTATGCTATCAAGAAATATAGACCCAAGATCATGGTAATGCTAGATGCCGATGGAACATATGATCCAAGAGAAATGCCTAAATTACTTGAGCCAATAGAGGATGGTGAAGCGGACATGGTTATAGGTAATCGTTTTATGGGAATGATTCCTGGAGCCATGACTATTGTTAACAAAGTAGGAAACAAACTACTGTCCTGGCTAGCAAGACTTATGATCGGGATAAACATTGGAGACACACAGAGCGGCTACCGTGCAATGACTCGCGAACTCTTAGAAGCAATACCATTGTCTCACAAAGGAATGTCATTCGCTACAGAACTCATAGTAGAAGCATACTCACATGGATTTAAAATTAAAGAAATACCAATAACCTATAATCCAAGACTAGGGGGAAAACCAAAACTAAACCCGTTAAAAGACGGATACAAAATACTCAAAACAATAATAAAATTCACATTAAAATACAACCCAACATTCTTCGCATTTATCCTAGGAGCACTCCTACTAATACCAGGGCTGGTACTGGGAGCCTACGTAGCATACCATTACTTCTTCATAGGGATAAAATACCACGTAAAAGGGCTCTTAGCCATAATGCTGACACTAACAGGATTCCAATCACTACTACTAGCGATATTATCACTATACCTAAAAAGAATGGAATACAGGCTACAAAAACAGCTAAGAAGAACCATAAGTAAGGTTCACTAACTACGAAATGCTACTTCGAGAAGATGACAGTACATAGAATTGATGTACTTATGATAACTAGTACTGTAAGGCTGTATGTTTCGTGGTTAATGCCTTTTCCTCATCAGAATTCGGTATAAATACATTGTTATAAGTAAATACATAGAAGAACGATGAAGTTCACATTTCGGTAGTGAAGCGCTATTTTGAATAAGTTGAGTGTATACCTGAGAAACCTAGCATTATATTTGCGTCAATCTGTTTACATACCTAGACATATCGCAACCTCCTTTGATTACATCTTAGCGCTGACCAAAGTATATGTAGAGGGTGTTGCTGGTTTTATATTTAGTCATAAACCCATTGGGTTAAGATTGTCTAAAGATTGTATAGTAAAGCTCTACAATAAGTATTTTGTGATTAGGAGGAACACTAATGACCTAATGTCATCTCCCCTTTATCAGAGAGTTGCAATACATCATGACTTATGCAAGAAAGTTGAGGAGTTTGGCAATAGGTAGAACGATAGTGTTTATGGATGTAGATGCACGTATAGGCAAGTACTCGGTACTACTATCAGATTTCGTAGATGAGGTTATAGCACTCGAACCTGATCCTAGAAATTATAGAATATTGCTATTCAACTTAAAACTAAACCACGTATCCAACGTCATACCTCTGCAAATAGCGGCTAGTTCAGAGAAAGGCTATGCCGATCTTCACATAGACCGTGTTCATACAACACTTTCTCATCCAATACTACATAATGAGAAACATCAATACTACAAAGTTAGTGCTGTAAAGGTGGAAATGATGACGCTCGACAATCTTGAACAGAGACTAAGGCTGAACAAATTTAATCCATTATATATTGTGAAAATAGATGTTGAAGGACATGAAATACACGTGCTAAAGGGTGCGGGAAATGTGCTTCGTAGAACTATGATTATGCTTGTAGAAACTAGCTATGATAGGCTGTCAACGGTATTGAAGCTTATACCAAGAGATATGCAGACAACAATTATGAGGTATCCATCGACCATAAACATAGTATGTATCCGTAAAAACTTGCTGAAAACATAGATTTCGTACAAAATTAGCAGGAATGAACATACTTTACTTAACTAATATATTTTCAGATACTGCTGGTGGAAGCGAATATATTCTCTGGCTCTATGCGAAGTACATGGCGAAACGAGGTCATAACGTATACATTATGTGCTACAAAAGCGATAAAAAATCAATGACTAGACTGGGAGAGGCGAGTAATAGGATTCACGTAATTGAGCTTGTGCCCAATGTTGAGCATCGTGGTGTACTATTTCAGCAAATTACACCAAATCTCGAATACTTAGGTAAGGGTGCTAAAAAACTCGAAGAACTAAGACGCAGAGATATAGATATCATACATTCTAATACCTACGTACCCCCACTTCTGGGTAGTATATCACGAATAAAGCTGAATAAACCTCATATAATGACCGTTCACGATGTGGGCTCGGTAATGGGTTTACGCTTTCTCTGTAGATGGTTTAAAGAGGGAGGTAATAACAGTTTTACTTCATATTTAAAAGCACTAGCAGGCATCATGTATGAATACTTCATGTTGGCATTCATTCCTAAAGATGCTTTAATAGTTCCTTCTATACAGACCAGAGAAGATATCTACTTATTTCTTAAGCCGCAACAGATTAATACAAAGATATATATCGTACCGAACACTATAGATTTCGAAATACATGAGCTGTACAAGAATCGTTACAGAATTAGCTACGATCCTTGCTTTCTATACATAGGTAGACCAGTTTTCTACAAGAATGTACACATATTAGTAAGAGCCTTTAAAGAAGTGGTAAGAGAGAATAAAGAAGCAAAGCTCTTCATAATAGGGCAAGGGCCTCTAGAACAACTATTAAAGAACTACATCCAAAAACAAAGCCTTGAAAACAGGATCTTAATCTGCGGACACGTAGATCAGGAGGAAAAGATGAGATTACTCTCACGCTGTTTAGCCCTAGTCAATCTCTCGATGTTTGAAGGGTTTGGCATAGTTTTGCTAGAGTCTTGGTATTTCGAGAAACCTGTCATTGCAAGCACTATCCCACCACTAACAGAAATAGTAGATAACGATATGGATGGTATCCTTGTACATTCATTGAATATTGCCAAACTAGCGAATGCAATGCTGAACTTACTAGAAGACCCAGTATATGCTCGAAGCCTCGGGTTACACGGTATGCAAAAGGTAATTAAGCATTACCATCCCAAATATGTATGTAAACGCTTAGAAGAGATATACATTGAGGCCCAGTACAACTTTTCGAGACGAACATGATAACAGTCGTATATGTAGTGGATTATTTAAGTATAAGGACAGGAGGACCTAGATTCTTAATGAATGTTTTCTCCGAGTTGGTAAAAACAGGAAAGTTTAGAGTCTTTGTTGTCACCGGTCAAGTAGCTGAAAAAACATTGATAACAGACGAGAATATTGATATAGTAAACTTAAACACATACTCTGAAAACAGATTGCCACATGAACAACCTTTGTGCGCTATAAAGTTCGCGATGAAGTTAAGATTTATAATTAAACAACTAGTTAAACATGAGGATAGCATACTTCATACAAATAGCCACCTTCCCAACTTGTTGCCGTTTCTCACAAGAGTAAATGTACCCGTTGTTTGCAGTGTTCACCATCTGGAATCCCTACAATGTGCACATACGTTCATTGGAAAATTAGGAATAGCTATTCTACAAGATTTTCTAGAGCTAAATGTGAAGTGCAGTGTTGTACACGTACCTTCAAACCATATTAAATCTCTTATACAGCAGAAGAGCATCATTAATAAACATGACATTGTCGTAATCCCGCCAGGGATAGACACTAGAAAATACTTTGTAATCCCTAGAAAACCTTCTAACGGATTATTCGTTATGATCGGCCGATTAGAACGGAGAAAACATTATGACCATGCTATCGCTGCCTTCAAAATCGTTGCTAGACATAGACCCTATTACAAGCTTGTCATAATCGGTGATGGCCCTCTGAAATACGAGCTAATACAGATGATCAAGAGGTGCGGTCTTGAAAGAAATATTTTTCTGCTAGGCTCAGTAGATGAGGAAACAAAACTTGAATTATTGTCAAGGGCAGAAGCTTTAATACACCTAGGGTATCCCGAGGGCTTCGGGATAGTCATACTTGAAGCATTAGCATCTGGTACACCAGTTATAGCATACAACGTGCCACCAATAAACGAGATAGTAAAGAATGAAGTTACAGGTATACTTGTTGAGAAGGGCAACATCATTGAGCTCGCTAGAGCTATTATGAGTATCAACAGATACGATTTTGATCTCAAAATGCTCAGGCATAATGCTGAGAGATACGATATAAAAATCTTCGCTAAGAAGTTTGAAACTGTGTATCGTAGCCTAGCTATAGAACAAAGTAGATCCTAAAGCTTTTTAACGCAATGAAAATTCTCTTTATACATCCCTACTATATCGATTATCCTGGAGGAGCTGAGAAATGGATTGTAGAGATAGTCAAGAAACTCAGAAATAAGGGATACGAATTTGGAGTTCTATACGTTAACTATAGTCCATGTAAGGAGTATACACATAACTCTCGTGAATTAGAGAAGTACGATACAGAACTATATGTGTGTAACCACATAAAACTTCCTAGAGGATTCCCGATAATAGATCCCCGATGTGTATTGAGGCATGTTCGAAGCTATGATGTGGCTTATGTAATGGCTTATTCTCCAAATGAATTGCTATTAAAAGCCTTAAAGAAATACATGGATATATCCCTCATAGCAGGTTTTCACTCTCCATTAGAGCCATGGCGTTTATTCCTGCACAAACTGTATATACCACTATATGTGAGTGCGCATAGGTCATTCGATGCACTACATGTTTTAAACAGGTCGCTTTATAACATACTTACAGAACATTATGGTGTAGACGAAAGCAAGGTATATCTGATACCCAATGGTATCGATACATCGAAGTATAGTATTAGGTACAATAACGAAAAGTTCTATATATTATGGACGGGTAGACTATATCCAGAAAAAGGAGCTGACATTCTATGTAAAATAATTATAGAATTCAATAGAAAGTACCCCTATCTTAGAAATGAAGTCAGATTCATAATAACTGGCATGGGATCTTATGAGAAATGTGTGCATGGTCTAGCTAAACTTTTTAACAACGTGAAGTACCTTGGATATGTTAATGATGATATATTGAAGAAGTTGTATGCGTCTTCTCACCTATACCTAGTAACTTCTAGGAGTGAAGGTATGCCGCTACGCATTCTAGAGGCTATGGCATCGGGCCTGCCCATAGTGGGGTCAGACATTCCGGGGATACGCGATCTAATGCTTAACCAACATGTAGGTGAATTGGTAAGAGTAGGCGATATCTATGGTTTTTGCAAAGCTATAGAAAGCTACTACAACTTATGGAGGGATAATCCAGAGAAATATTATGCTGTTAGGAAGGCTATTAGGGAATACACTATCGCTAACTACGATTGGAACATTATAATCGATAGAATTGAGAACATGTTTAGACAAGTACTTTTAGATAGGGGACACAAGTTCTAACCTAAGAGGCCTAAGTAATATATGAGCTACTGTTTAAGGATTGAAAGCTCGAACTGGTTACCATACTAAAATAATGTTCCTAGTAGAGGTATAGTTGACTAGACAAGGAAAGGTACTCCATAATGATCATTTGTATTAGATTTCAGAGTGTCGACAAGAGGACGATAACAGAATCAGACTCTACGGTATGTGGAATAACAGTTTTTGAGTGATCAACAGACAACAACTACTAGTCGAGAATTAGAGATTTTAGGAAATAGTAAGGGAGTAGTAATCGAGGTAGTTGGTGTCATCGCAGTTTGTGTCTCAGAAGTTCGAGTAGAAACTGCTCGAGGATGAAGCGACTTTCCCAGGCTGGGTGAGGGTGGAGCGACTCTACTCATTTCCAAGATAAACAAGGTAACTTTATAAGGCTGGTAACCATATGGTAACGCTTGGTAGCATGAGGTAGCATGTCGTGGCAGAACATAACTTGGAGGAGCTCTGGAGTAGGTTGAAGAATTTACGCTCTGAAGAATTACGTAACCTCAGTCCTGAAGGTCTCGCTAGAGTTTTAGGTACTGATCCTAGGGAGCTACCGCTTACCACTAGAATGGAGCTTGCTAAGAGGATATATGGTGAGTATGGTCTTCCTCAGAGGTGGATAGCTTCTAGACTTAGAATGAGCTTAAGGGATTTATCTAAAGCATTGAGATATGAGGAGGGATCAGCGCAAACTCCTTCAAGTACCTCCTCCGTGCTAGGAGATCCTGAGATAGTCGCTAAGGCTATCAAACTCATCAGGGAGGGAAGAGCTAGGAACCTCAATGACCTAGTCCTAGAGCTAAGGATACCCCTAGATCATGCTGGGAAGCTATTTGAGAGAATAGTGAAGAATGAGGGCTTGACAAATGTGAAAACTATTGATGCTGTAGCTAAGATATCTAGGTATGTTAGGGAGGTTGAGAGGAGGTTTCAAAGGATTGAGGAGATATCTAGAGAATTGAACGAGTTAATTGAAAGAGCTGAGAGTACTGGGAAAGAGCTTGAAAAGAAAACTAGGTTAATTACAGAAGGGCTTAAATTCTTACGTGAACTACGAGCAGTACCAGCATTAGCGGAGGCGTTAAGAGATTACCTAGAGTGGCTAAGGGATCGCGTTTGGACGAGAGTAGGAGATGAGAAGACCCGTTGTGTATGGATTGATAAACAGGGCTACTGCACTAAATGGAGTTGGCACGAGAAATATGAGGGCTGGGACATGAGACTAGAGGTCATAGTTACGAAGGAGGGTAAGAAGACAGTCTACAGGATGAACGTACTGAAACATTCTCTACTCTGCCCCTTCTGCCCATACTACAGCCCAGGAACTCAAAGAATTTGATTACACCTCAGCATATGTTTGAAGTCACCCTAACATTCGATGATAATGTATGATATAGTGCGCAATAACGCAATTACGACAGATTTATGACAGTTTTATAGTGAGTTTGATTGAGAGATAAGTCCTTTGTAATCCTCTATAAAGGCTTCATCAATAAAGCCGAAGAAGTGATATCCGCGATCGAGATGCGCTAATGCCGTGAAGAGTCAGAGGGTGTTAATTCCCTCAAAGCCCTTCCGATCGAGGGTGGTGGACTAAATTACCTACGTACCTCATAGTTAAGTACATGCTCTCGAAATACTTTGATGCAGTTGTTATGTCGAGTGAGGAGAAAACATACATTCCAAGACGTTGTAGGTACATTTACTAGGTATAAACTTGTTGGATTGCTGAAACTACTTGCGAATACTAACGCCATTGAGAGCTCATGAGTTTGCTTACCGGGAGCCTTTTAAGAATGCTGATAATAGTGGTATGTTCAGGGCGATAAGGTAGTGTCGAATTCAAGGTTGCTGGTAGTTTCAGAGAGGTATTGGCCTGATGGGGATGGCGGAGAGCTCGCGACTCACTTGATAGTCAACGTACTCAGTAGGGAGTTCGAGGTAGCAGTAGTTACTGATACGAAAAATCCGTCTAAGGTACCCCACGTACAATACATCTACGAGTCGCTACTCTCAAGGTGGGAGAAGCCTATACTATGGCTCAATGTACTGAAATTAATCAGAATGAAGAGGTTTAAGAAGCTACTTAGGGAAGCTGATGTCGTATACGTACCTAGATTTGCGTTTCCTCTCATACCGTATGCTAAGAAGATGGGTAAGAAGGTTGTTGCCCATCTACATAACTACATATCTATATCCTATACGGCAGTTATACTAGCGCCATACGAGGAACACAAACACAAAATTACACGAGACGATACAATGTTAGCGTGCTTAAAGGGATCTAAGTGCTGTATAGGGGTCAGCTTACTTTTGTGATTGCCGAAGTTAGCAAGGAGATGGATATCCATAGCAGACAAGATCATATGAGTATCGAAGAGACAAGCAGAGATTGTCTCTGACCAAGCACCAGAGCTAAGAAGTAAGATAGAGGTAATGTACAACCCATTACCCCAAGAACTACTTCGCGCAAAGCCATGTAAAGAACTAGGTGAAACACCCACATTCCTATACCTTTGGTGGTGATAGCTACATAAAAGGCTTCCACATATTACTACAAGCACTAAGAGAACTAGGTAAGAGCCTTGAAAAGCTAAAGAGACTAAATGAAAAATACAGGAACTTGAAGATCCAGGTAGTAGGCAGAATTGGATATGAAAAGTTATTAATCTACACAGACAAGCATGGGCTCTAATTTTTCCATCGATATGGGAAGAACCGTTGCCTTACACCATACTGGAATCCTGCATCCTAAGCACGATACCGATAGCGCCTAGGGTTGGTGGTGCGCCTGAAATCATACATGGAACACCCGCTGAGAGGCTCTTATTTTCAGTTAGAAACGTAAACGGATTCTTCGGTAGAATAGAGCAGGTACTTTCGCTCCATAGAGGGAAGGTTCTTAACATTGAAACCAAGCTTAGAGATGAAGTTAGGAAGAGGTTTAATGTGGAAGCTATCGAAAAGAAATTATTTAAAGTATTTACAGAAGCATAAAGCTCTGAACTCTCTAGGATCGAAATCGATGGAGAATAAATCCTTGAAACCATTAAATAGAGAAAAGCGTACAGTACTTGAAGTTACCATGAGTCCCATAAAGCAATAATAGAGAAAAGAATTCACAAGCATAGAAGACTGCATGGTATACCAGCAACATAGGCTGAAATTCATGCTTAATGAAGACCTTGTTGAATTGCTGTAATATCATAAAAATCCAGAGCTTTTATGAAAAGCTCTTATTTTTTGTCTACAGTAAGCTAGTCAATATTAGGTCAAGGAAACTATTTCTATACGTTATTGGAAGCATCGCCAAGAATGAGGTAAGCTGTCTCGAATTAGAAAACAATAACGTGAGAAAGCTAGTCATCAGCGACCTCGATCTAATAGTGTTAACCGATCTCATATCATTTATTAAATGTATGTTATTCAATTGTACTAAAATAGCTGATGTTATCACGAATACCCTAAGACGAAAAGGGATAGAAACCCATATTAGCATAACTCTAATATGGCCAACACTATACAAGCTACTAAGGTTCTTCAAATTCAATACTATAAATTTCTACGAGATGAAAATGGTTAAATGCCTCAACGTAAGTAGGCGATGTCTTGTCATAGATAAAGTTAGGAGACCTGCAATAAATCCCGAAGATGTTATGAACTTAGTAATAAGCTCGTTAGCTGACTATCTTTTAGTTGCCGTAAATGACACCTATGTAGATGAAGCTGTATACATTATCGCAAAACGCGTTCTCTCACTTCTCTATGCTCTAGAGCTAAGCTTAGGTCTTATGCCTAAGGGATTTACAGAGGTACCTATAGTTGCGGAAGAAAATTTTGAAAGAGTAAGTAACGTTATTGGAAGGAACGAATTAAAACTACTTCGTATTATAGCGGACTTCAAAAGAAATTGTGACCTGGATCATTTAAGGCAAAGCATTAGGGATTCAGGATACGAAATAGCTTCAGACAATGACCTATTGGAGTTCCTCTTAGGGTTATTCGAGAGATACGCTAAAAAGATATTTTCATACCTTGGTCACAGCATAGATGGTAGCAATATACTCAAATTCATTAGAGAGACTGAACAAAGTCGTAGAAAACGGAGACTTATGTTACTGCTTATTAACCTCATAACCTTATTACCAAGCTCCTTACTTCTGCAGACTAATAAAGGTAAAAATGTGCTTGAACTAATCAGCATGTTTAGACATAGACTAAGTTTAGGTGATTTCTTAAGACTTCTAATACTGAAATTCTCAGCAATATTATTGTATAGAGGAAGGTGTAAAGCGTTATTATCTCCTAAGCTTAAGGATTTAGGACGTAATATAGCTTACTTATGGCGTGAATACATGATCTAGACTGAAACAATTAGTGTGATTCAGTAAGGAGCCATGATGTTAAATAAACTTATCGTATATGCCTACTATAGTACAGGGATATTAACGTCATTAATTAGTTTATCCACGTCTATGACAAATTCAATATATGATGAAAGGGTGGGTTTAGCTGTTTTCGGAACTTCTAGGAGTGGCACTACCTGGTTAGCAGAATTACTTCTATCCCTGCCTAAATATAGGCTTATTTATGAACCCTTAAATCCCGACTTCTATCCACATGCAAAGAGATTAATTAGACGACTTGGATTCCGTCATCGAAGACTTTATGTACATATCCATGAAGAGAACATAGAACTATATAACTATCTTCATAATGTGCTTAAAGGTAAGGTCCCGACATTGATCTCTCCAAGTTTCTTATTTAACGAACTACGGAAAAGCAAAAGATCTAGGGTTTTATTAAAGGAGATGATAGGCTTTCCATTAGTAAAATTTGTAAACGGTATTAGACTCCTACCTTGGTTTACCAAGAACTTTAAAATAAGAGGAATATACATGATTATTAGACATCCATGTGCTGTTATCGAGTCTCAGCTTTCAACGTTTGGAAAATCTAAAGAATCTATTGAAGTACTTAAGAAAATACTATTGCACGATGCTCTTAAAATAAAAGAGCTTCAAGACAATCCCAAGATAGTTAGAAAGCTGAGGCAGATATCAAGTTACTACGAATTCCTAGCGGCGCTATGGGCTTTGGATTACTATGTTCCTCTTTGCTATCAGAGACGTAATTGTTGGTACACAGTTGTATATGAAAGACTTGTTCTAAATAGTGTAAGAGAATTAAATAACATCTTCACTTTTATTGGAGAAAAGGTACCAAAGAATGCCTACCTGAATTTACGTAGAGCTAGTGCGACTTCGAGAACGAAAGGCTATATTGAAGATCCTTATCGCTTCTTAAATAAGTGGAAGAAGAAAATTTCTAGAGGGGATAATGAGAAGATAATGAATGTTTTGAATTGGTTTGAGATGAACTTCTACAATATAGATGATCCAGAGCCAGATTATAAAGCGCTCTTCTCGTGGCGTTGTTAACGTAACAATGCAGTTGCTGATACGTTATGGTAAGAAGATAGCACTATTTAAAGAGAAGCCACTCTGCATGGTGATGGAGTTTGAGGCACAGTAATGTTTATGTCTTTGTTTATATAGATGCTCTTCCATTAAAGTACCTGAATAGCCGTACCACCCCGTTTTTAGCTAATTTAATGGAAAAAGGATATTTCATTCTAGAGAATATTCTAGGGTATTCATTTGGTATACAGTCATCAATGCTTTCTGGGAAGCTTCCCCAAGAAACAAAACACTGGATGCCCTATATTTACATCCCCGAATTACATGGTCAAAGGAATCGTAATTTTAGTGTATATCATAATCCATACTTTCAAGGTATTTTACAGAAACTTCGTTACTCACTTAAACCGATAAGATACATCTATCAATTTAGTTTATGCAACCCTATATTTGGTATTTTCAGAAAGGATACAGCAAAACTCTGTGGCATACCCATAGAGTACCTCAATGAATTCTATGTTTACCCTTATTATTATATGAATAAAAATCCATTCTTTTTAAGATTGAAGAATACCTTTGAAGAGAGATATGGGGTTGAAGTACACTATTTTGGTCACTCATTACGAAGTGCACGTAACGGTTTAATTAAGTTATTAAAAGGTATTTACAGCGATAGAATCGAGACGAGTCGAGATCTCGTTCTCTTTATTTACATTGATGACCTAGATGGGGTAGGCCACGCTCAAGGAGTTGGTAGTAAACAATGGTTTGAGAAATTAAGTATGATTGATGTGAATCTCTCTTACCTATATAGGTTACTTCGTAAGCTAGCCAAGTCACTATGCCTCATAGTTTTCTCGGATCATGGTATGTGCAACACTGACGAGATTATCAACGTTGAGGAATTGCTTCAAAAGTATGGTCTAAAGAACTCTATACTTTACTTCATAGATGCTACCTTAGCTTTTATTTGGATTGACAATTATAGTCATAAGGAGCTAGTTCTTAGAATTATAGATAAGAAGATGAGAGGTAAGGCTAAGGTATTTGATGTTGAGACAAGTAAAGATATACTGCAACGTTATGGAGTGTATTTTAAGAATAGAGAGTATGGCGATATAATAATACAGACAGAACCATGCAAAGAATTCTTCCCGAATTTCTACTCCATAACTAAGCCATTAAAAGGTTTACACGGATTCTGGCCCGATGAGGATGTGCAACGGGCCTACATAATTATGTCCTCTAGTGACAGCAATTACGATACATTCAAACTACGACACATAAAGGACATTAGAAACTTCTTACTAAGTCTAATTAATCCGACTTAAGGTGTAGTTAGATGTTTAAGCGTTTGTTGATTAATGACCGTCTCTACGAAGCAATAGTAATTATGGTAAGCCTAATAATGGGTTTAAGGGTACTTGAAGCTACTCCTGTAATGTATTATGCAGATTCTTATTCATATACTTTATTGGCTTACGGCTTAAAGGAAGGATCTTATTATCGCGGGTTTCCCATTGTGGGGCTTCCATTCATACTGTACCTGAGATTCTTAGCTATACCACTTTGGTCTATATACAACGACCTTATTTATCCAGTAAGGATCGCCTCACTACTTATTTATGTCTTGGCGTCATATATGTTTTTCAAAGTATTAGTCTCACTATATCAAAACAGATCACCAACTATGCTCACATTAACACGTGTGCTAGCTACGCTATTGACTCTATCCATATATGCGTCGAATCCCATACGTGTACTCTTCTCCGTAGTTCCATATAGAGATGTCTTTGCCAATTTATTAACACTAATAGTCCTCTACATGGGTATCAATGCTTTGAATACTCGAAGATTAAGATACTTCATCATGTTTTTAACAGTATTCTTTTTTTCGATAATTACAAGACCCGAACTAGCACTTCTGTATTCTATACCAACAGTCCTGGTAATCTTCATAATACTTCTTCATATATATAAACCCAACATTTTCGTTAAATATGAAACAAGATTAAGAATTATAGCTACCGTTTCTTTGCTCACTATCGCAGTCTTCTTTGGCACATTTTGGCTTTACGAAGTACTCATGCATTTATATCCTGAGCTTACTGTTTTTGGTAGATACACATTTTTTGAAAGGCTATATTATTTCCTTTCACACAACATATTTAATCATGTGTTAGATAGTATAGCAGAAAAACTTGGTGTTCTTCAGTTACCTCTCATGAAAAGTTCAAGACATTTCATTTTCAGTATCATTGCGACCATGACTATCTATAGTTTGTTAAATTTAGTTAAAAATAATGACCTCAGATATAGGTTTTTCTATTTACTATGTATTTCAATTCCCTTTATGATGCTTCACTTCATGGTAATCTATTACGGGAGTCTCTATGCAAGACTCATGATTCCCGATAGGTATTTCCTTCATATACAGTTATTTGTAGAGTTGTTGCTAAGTTACTTTATTATTGAGGTGTCTATCATTGCATTTAAAGTAGTGCTATCTAAGGAAATCGCTAAGAAGATACTATGGCTAACAATTGTATCTATCCTGGTTTTTAATGTAGTGTATTCGGGATATAATAATTACATTAACGGAATAGATAAAGCAATAGGGGTAAGTACTTGGATGAGTTCATACGATAAAGTAGCTAAGTATATTGCCGATGAGATAATACTAGGAACGAAAGGCAACGTCATGATCCCAATGTATGAAATATTCCTCTTAAACATACTTAATAATCTCGTTAAGACCTACGGTAAGGACGCTATCTACCTCTATCCTTTAATAAAAGAGAAGCTCTTAACATTCGAAACTGCCTATAACTTTACAGGTATTATTAGTCGTGCAGATATAACTAAGGAGGAGTACTGCTTACTTACATACTCCCTATTCACTAAAATAGTGAAAACTCATAAGATAAGCTTTATCGTAATAGAAAAAATGGGTAAAAAAGAAGCTTTTTTGAGGGAAAACTTTAACTATGTAAAGTACTGCCTATATCCAGTAAAGCTCTATGGTAATGTCAATCTATATCTAGTTAACAGATACTGTATTGAAAATCCAGGGGAGAGCTTAAATGATCTCCTCAAATGCGTTGAAAAATATCCTTAAAGGTCTTTGGAGAAAAATAGTAAAGCACTATTTATTTATTACTACACTGATAACTCTCGTAATTCTTATAAGTTCCATGCTATATCTATATACTAAAGTACCACAGACCGCTGTATTGAAGACTGAAATACCCATGCTTACTTGTAGAGCAAGTTTTATTGAACCAAACATATTGAATCTGACCATAACCAATATAGGCAATATAAGTTACAGAATAACTAAAGTAATTCTCTTAGATCATCATAAGAATTTAATAACCCAAGATGAAAATCTATTGATTCATCCAGGTGAAGAAATAAGTATTAGCTTCAGAATTAATCCTATAGCGCACTTGATCAAAAATAATACTTACCCTATTCTAATAGTGACTCATAGAGGTATAGTGTATACCCATGTTGTGATGAATAGAACGGTAATAGTTCTTCCATTGGAATCCGATAGTAATAATGGTATAATGTTTATTCCTCATCTATATGACTGGTACTTTATTGGAGATGGATATATATTTGTAGATTTCCCAGTAAGCGATGAAGTCACAGTTATTGTTTCCTACAATCATGAAAGCGGTATAGGTCAAGGAATTGTATCTAGATATAGCTGGGGTATAGGAGATCCAAAAAGAGGTGCTTTCGATATCCTAATAAATGTTAAAGGTACTCCACAAGTTCTTGTTACTAATGGTTCGTCAACTGGTCTTATATCAATAAAATTAGATAGAACAGGTTTCATAGCATTGGTTGTGAGATCCAGAGAAATAATTGAGGTATTTGACGGTGTTAAATGGATACAAAGAAGTTTTCATTACAACTTATCTAAAAACTATTACCCCATATACATTGGTAGAAGCCATTATGTTAATCCCAAAGACCCTAAAGTAGAGACCTATTTTAAAGGGAGAATAAGATATGTGATCTTAGATGTTAATTCATGGAGTAAACATGCAATTGAGGCCTTAATCAAAGAGTTCAAGGTAATTAAACATCCTACATTATTCCTAGATCCCATACTCTGTAACAATACTATATGCTATGATGTTTATTTTAACAAAACATTCACCATTTCCAAGCACAATGCAATACTGAAACTTACTGATGAGATATTTATATGGGGAATCCAATTACCAGGAGAGAAAGTATTAAGCTTTACCCATTTCCCTATAGGCACTAAAGTATATCTTTTTTATAGTAAGGCTTGCAATGCTAGCATTCGACAGTTAGAGTTCATAGATGAGCACCCGATTACAATTAATACCACTATTCTAAGCAATACTGATACCGTTGTATTCATTATACCATAAATAGCAAACCTAAATATAATGCATCTATACTTCATTATCTATCTATAGAGACTACTGCTTTGAGTTATTCATAATCTTGGATGGTGTACAACATGAGTCTTAGAATGTTTAATAAACTCCCTAAAGTAAAAATTACTATTTTAACGCATACCGGGGTTTATCCTTATGATATAAATGGTCCTTCAATTTTTCTCTATAACATCTTTAAAGGTCTTGTAACTTATTTTGATACGAAAATAATATATCTAACAAGGAAGAGAATAACAACAAAACATATTATTAATCCTATCTATGAACCATTAAAAGTTTTAAAGAGAGTAATAGAGAGTAAAATTTTAATTTTCAATTCCCCTCCAATAGGACTCTTTTTCCTAATTCTGCTACTTGGATGGTTAATGAGAAAAGGAATCATCTTTATTGTTCATGGCGGGATTTTCATCGAACCTAAAGGAATTCATGCAATCATGTGGAGATCTTTTTTAGTGAAAGTCGTTAAGATAACGAAAAGCATCATTGTTACTCCATCACATCATATGGCTAAAATACTTATGCAATTCTTTGGAATCAAATCTATCGTTATTCATAATGGTGTTGACGTGAGATACATAGAGAATGTGCCTCAATCTTATCTAAGTACTAAAAATAATATAATGTCTGTTAGCCATATAAGAGCAATAAAAGGAGTACATGTCCTTATAAAAGCAATAGAAAATCTTCACAAAACGAGAATCTCGTGTAATTTGTATTTGATAGGTACTGGAGAATTAGAGAATTTACTAAGAGACTATGTTAAGAGGAAAAGGCTCTCTGATATTATTCATTTTCTGGGATCTCTGAGTAATAGGCAAACGTTAAGTCTAGTTAAAGCAGCTGACATCTTTATTTTACCATCTTATTGGGAAACATTTCCCTTATCTCTTCTTGAAGCCATGGCATGTGGAAGGCCAGTAGTGGCGACTAATGTTGGCGGAATATCTGAAATTATTAAAGATCGTTATAACGGAATACTTATCCCCAAAGGAGATCATGACACATTGGCAAAGGCTATAAGGTTTCTACTTGAAAACCCCGTATACGCTAAGAAGCTAGGTGAAGAAGCAAAGAAAACTATAGATAAGAAATTTAACTTAAACATTATGATACGCAAATATTTACGTCTGCTCATGCTCATTATTCAATGAAATTTCATAATATACAAATGCATCTCTTCATTGAAACTTTATTATGAGCATTCAGTCATATGCGGAACTTTTTCAAAGAGTGGGAATTGCTTGAGACATTTAAGTAACTCCTATACCTGCATATAAAGTTAATACCCCTAAATTTAAGAATTGAAGGTTATACAAAACACCAAACATAAAACACGTACTACCTGCGAATGCCACTAGACTTGTGGGGTAACGTGTATATATAAGTTACAAGTGTTGGTCAAGACTAAAAGACTTCATATAAGGTTTAAGATATCATGATGAGAGATTGATTAGTTAGGTTCAAAGCCATGAAACACATAGCTCAAATAACGCTGTTTCCTTTTGAAGGTAAGTACGGTGGACCAGTAGGAGTAATAAAGAGGCTATATAGTCGAGCGAATATATTCATGCATCACGGGTACAATATCGTACCTATATCTTTATCTTACTTTATTGGCGGGGAAAGAACATATACAACTCATAAAGATACTACAAGAGATGATGACGGCACACAAACTTTGAAAACTTTCTTATCTAGGCTATCTAAACTAAGAATTCTAAAAGAATTAAAGACTAGCTATGATATGCTATCAAAGACATACCTCAAAATTCCTAGTACTCTAGCTTCACTAGGGGTTACTAAGTACATTAACGATGAGTATGATCTTGTTCACGCCCAAGATCCATTCACATATTATGTATTGATAAAAGCTGGTGTAGATGCTCACAGAATGATATTATCCATACATTCACCAGGCGCTGCATCAAAAGAACTAACAAGGAGGCTGAATACATACCGCTATGGTATGCAATACTTATTAGCACGACATATAGAAGTGAAGAGTATATTGAGTTGCAGAGCATTAGCACTTCCTAGTGTAAGCTCTTTAATTCTGATATTGAATGATATAGGTTTACTTCATCTGAAGGATCAAATAAAACCTAAGACCTATATAGTTTACAATGGTGTTGAACCTTTACTTAAAAGCTTTTCTTTAGATATAAAACATGCCATGAAATCCTATTTGATTCAAGTACTTAACCTACCTATTGAGACGAGATATATCGTAACAACAATCGGCAGACACGTACCAGAGAAAGGTGTTGATATATTTGTCCATACTGCAAAGAAAGTCTATGATAAATACGGGGAAAAAGTACAATTCTTATTATTAGGTGATGGTCCTTTAAGAACTATACTTATGAAGGTTAGATCTCCTAACTGTCGTATTTTAGGTCGTGTGACTGAGGAATTAAAACATTCAATATTATTAGGTACGGATGTCTATATGGCACCAAATAGAGTTTCAGCCTTCGACTTTGCATTACTTGAAGCCATGAGCGCTGGCTGTGCAGTAGTAAGTACCAATCGTGGTGGTAATGCTGAAGCCGTACTAGGTGCAGGAATTATTACGAAGTGCAGTTATTTTGAACTTCTTAAAGCCTTAGATTACATTTTGTCAGACGATATGATTTTAACTGATTTAAAAATTAGATCCTACAATAAATATTTGAAAGAATTTACAATAGATAGGATGATATTAAGGTATGTTAAGATGTATAATGAACTTATATAGACAATCCCTGCATATAGAGAGATAAGAGCTTAGACATATTTAGCTGAAGACGGAAATTTGGAATTGTTTAATACTAAGTAGATGTTTCAAGGAATACAATTTATCTTAACATTGGTCTCAGGAAAAGCGTTGTCGATGCTTCGTCTGCATTTATGTGTAGAAGGCGTCATGAAAGGAATGAGAGGTATGCCTGAAAGGCTAGGCCTTAGGCTATGACCAGATTTTCGAGGATTAATTGATCGTTCTAATTATATCCATAAGTTAAGTATAGAAGATATTCACTTCCCCCCACAAAGTTGATGAAAACAATTCAATAACTAGTCTTGTAAAAATCAGAAAGAATGTGCGATGATCATAGTATGAAACACTATCTGCGTTTCTGTTCCTATATCCCTTTGATGGCTCCTTATTTGACGGTGCAGGTTGCCTGCAAACCCAGCAACTCTAACACTATAGATATTGCTAGCTAGCTTGGTATTCTCTTTCCTATAACAGACTTACGGTCATTAAGTCGTAGGTGGGCATGTTAGTGAGAAGAGTTTGGGATTCAATGTAACTGTATTGTATTGAGGAGTAATTGGTCTGGAGAATTGGTATCAACATGGAGAGTATGCAACATGATAATAAAGAAATGTTGCTATGGCTGTGGTTAGGGTGAATGTATTCCTTTATAGTCCTAAGTGTAACGAATGTTGAGCCTTTATAGCGAGATGAGTATTAAGCTTTCTTGAGGGTAGAGTAATGGATATAGAGAGACGATGGTTAATAGTGATGGTGACGATGGATTGTCTTAGATATGAGTACTTTGACAAGTTGATAAGGATTTTACCGATTAATTGGGGCTGTGTAGTTTTCCATAAACACTTCGCAAATGCACCATATACCTGAGATTCTTTTCCAGCTTTATTCACTTCAACCCCTCCCTATCTCAGCTTTAGTAAACGTAGTATAAGCGGTAGGATACCTCTTACTACTCTTTTAAAAGATTACGGTTTTTATACTATTGGTTGTAATGACAGTAATGTTTGGCTTACGAAGTACTATGGCTATGATAAGGGGTTTGATGAATTCTATGTTACGGGTCTATAAGAATATTCCAAGGAATATACAGAAACTTGTTACAGCACGGATGAAATATGCAAGATGTTAAAGATACTAACTAGGTATCTTGGTGACTTTGTTAAAAACATTGTTGGAAATATAAGTGAGGGGGTCTTCCTTTATTTAAGAAGATGATATACCACTGCTGATTACATAGTAAGGATTTTACCAAACAAATGGAGTTACTTACTGATAGACTCAAGAAAAATAGTGACACGTTTAATCAAGTTTTTCGATAGAATTACGCAGAAGAATGCATTTCTATGGATACATCTCATGGATTTACATTTTCCCTATACTGCTTCAATAAGAGATATTAAGGGAAGGATATATTTTCTAAAACAGCCTATGACCTTTTGAAATATATCGTCTTATTTGGTGGGGATTATTCAAGAAACTTAATAAATAATTTAAAAGAATACTATATAGAATCATTTAATTATTTATTGGACTCATCGTCTTTACTATTTGAAGCGTTAGAATATAACGAGCCTAGGGGGCACGATGTTATTTTAATACTGACAAACGATCATGGTGATGAGTTCGGAGAACATGGTGCCATAGGCCATGAGGGGCTGCAACAAAAGTTTTATTCAATTTTCCATCTTTATAATGAACTTATCCACGTGCCTATGATAATTGCGGGACCTGAAATACCATTCAAACGTGATGTATTTGAGCTTACTAGTCACTTAGATAGAACTCCTACGATAATGGACTTAGCCGGGCCTAATACGTCGAATAAATCTAAAGTAAGTAGGTATATGAATAGGTGGTTCTTTGGCAGGTCTCTAGCACCCTATTATGTATTCAAAAGTACATAAGAACTATCAAAATCAATATAGTGACTATAATGGTTTCTATAGAGACTATGTGGTTATAGAATCTGAAGTAGTTAAAAGCAAGGTTAGTGGTAATCATGTGATTTGCTACTCGTATGCAATAGTAATTTATCGCTATAAATATATATGGAACTCACTTACTGGAGAAGAGTTATATGATCTTTTAAAAGATCCGCTAGAACCTCGTAATATTGCAACGGAAAATAGAGATTTTAAGTATTTTTAGGGAACACCTAGCCAGATATCTTAGTTATAAAGCTAGATTTGAAGCCAGATATAAGTTAATAAGAAGATTACTTTTAAAACAACTTAAGTTTGTTGTACAAATAATTACATAAAATTTATTGTTTCAGGGGATTGTCTTCACACATATTTATTAAAAAGAAAAATATTCATAAGAAATAACTATAGTGCATACTCGAAGCTAAATTGTAACAATTTATGACCAAGACATGACGATATGGGCATAGAAGAAGATATTGTAGAGACTATTAATTATAAAGGAACATACAAGAATACTAAAGCTAGTCTAAGTACTTTAGAGCTATAGTTGAGCTCTAGAATACTTAAATAAAATAAATAAAAATACTCTATAACAACACATTAATTCACCAGACAAATGCTATTTCATCCGCAAAATGTCTAAATAGGGGTATCTAATTCAGCTCTAACAAGAATCTGGACAATAATACTGTATAACATTAATATTATTTACTATCTATAACTGCCTGATTCTGAAAATGTATACAAATGACAGCACTATTATTTTCAAGATTAATATGACCTAAACTACTATACTGATCTTTAATTTTGTATATATTAAAATCGCTATTGACATAAGTCATTGAGTTTTAGATATAAATATTACTGGTAATGTTTTAAATGTTAAGAATTTAATAAGAATTGTAGACTAAATAATACATTAACAGTCGGTTTTGGTAGTTCCATTTATGTTATGTTGAGTTACTGCGCTTAGTGTCCATATCTCCATAAGTTAGCACCGAATAGAAGATAGCCCTTTCATCTTGTACTGGCTATGAGTTTAAGCACTCTTAAGAGCTGTATTAGCTCTGTTTTTCTTAAGAGCTTTAATGTTATATGTATTAAATATGTTAATAGCAAATATACCACTGCTATAATGATTGTAGTTAGAGTTGATTCATCTATTAAGTGTTTTAATGCTATGCCTAAGGGTATTGTTGCGACTAGTGATAAAGATATTTTGCTCCAAGGTGCTTTTACTTCACGGGTTTTAGGCATTATTAGTATTGTTGCTACAAGCGTTCTTGCCAGATACACAGTTGTTGCACCAGTCATCCCGTAGAGAGGTGTCAGTATGGTGTAGAGAGCTACTCTGGTTGTACTCATTGAGGTGTTTATCAGTAAGGTGTACCTATAATCACCTGATGCATAGTTATGTGTTGCTATTAGACCCGCCATTAATAAGACCATGTTTATTGACAAGAGTAATGCGAACACTAATTTTATTACATCTCCGGCTTGTTTTTACCGAGCTTAATAAGACTTTCTATGCCGTGATGAAGGAATACAATGTTACTGGTTTAGTATAGTTTAAGAATAAGCTAGAGGCTGAACTATGGGATTTAGAGAGTAAAGTAAATATTATGTATAGTGAGCTTGAAGAACTTAGAAGTAAGGATAGTTCATACATGGAGAAATAGAGGCTTGAGGAAATACTTGATGACTATACGGGGGTCTTAAGGTATGGTTTCAGAGCATTAGGTGTAGGCCTAGCTATTGGTGTTGGGATACGTTATGTTGTTGCTAGACTGGTTATGTTACGTCAAAAAACATGGTTCTAGGAAGAATGGGGTGTAGTGAAGGATGAGGATTAATGGAATTGATGAAGTAATTGGGAAGCTTATATATGAGAATAGATTACTGAGTGCAACTTTTCTTATCAAGGCATTGTTTGAATCAGTTAATGAGAGGATTACGGTGTTTGAGCTAAAAGAAATCATAGGGTCTGGTAGATATCGAGACCCTATATTGTTAAGAGAGTATTTAAATATATTGAAGAAGTTTGTGGAGAAGAGTTTTTCTAGAGGGATAGAAAGTCTTTGGATCGAGGATTTGTTGATAGCTGTTGGGATAGTTTTACTGGTTCTTGTAGTATTATCTATTTTGCCTCCATATGGAGACTTAATAGCGATCCCGGCTGCAGCAATACTTATTGTAGTCTTTATAGACAGTATATTGTGTAAATGGAGGTTAGGTAAAGGCATTATAGTTATGGAGGATATTACTATTGGGTGGGCAGGGCACTAAGTTGTTTTTAGAACGGTTAGGTGCTACATTCATAATAGCGTTTATGATAGTATTAGCTGTAGCTGCAGTACTATTAGCATTAAATGATGAAGAAGATGCGAATAAACTAGCTGAGATATCCTATTATATGCTAGTACTAGGCGTCGTACTACAACTCATACTCTTGGCAAAGTACAAGGAGCCGGGAAACAAATAGTACTTTTCATAAATCCCAATAATTTATTCTAAGTAAATAGTTCATTATAGGAAATAGTATACGCTTATAGTATAGTTAATTCTTTATACCTAGTCACTCTTTCGCTATATCCTCAAGATGATGCTTCATATTATCTACCTCATTACGACTTAAGCTTGGATGACTTCTGAATATTATTAGGCCCGGTTACTATGTAGAGGTAGAGATATATACTCTAGAGTATATACTCTAGAGTATACGGTGATAGTTATTGTTTAAATTCGTTAATAGAGGTAGCGAACTTAGATTAATTAATGAAGCTATTAAGAAGGGTAGGCTCATCATTGTTTATGGACGTAGACGTATTGGTAAGACAAGGTTATTGCTGGAGTTTATCCGTAGGTATCATGGCAAGGTATTGTATCATCTATGTATAGATGAGCCGGTCGAATTAACGTTAAAGAGGATTTCTAGGAAATTATACCAGTTATTTAATGATGAGACACTACTGCATAGACCTATTAGTTCTTTCGATGAGTTCCTAAACTATATAGGCGATAAAGACTTGGTCATAGTATTTGATGAATTTCCTGTATTGGTGAAGCGTTATCCACGTATAGTTGGTTTATTACAGGAATACATTGATTTATCGGGAAACACTGGTACACCTATAATATTGTGTGGTTCCTATGTTTCTATGATGGAGGATCTAGTTAGTTATGCTAGTCCATTATATGGTAGGAGGAGCTATACTTTAAAAGTAGGGCCTCTAGCTTTTCATTATTTAAGAGAGTTTTTCCCGGGGAAAGACTGGATTGAACTAGCCTATATTTATTCTGTAACAGATGGTATACCTGAGTATATTTTATGGTTTGATGAGAAACTATCTTTTAAGGAAAACCTCCTAAAAAATGTGTTGAGGAAGGGATGTTATTTCTATGAAGAAGCAGAACAACTTTTGAGATATGAATTAAGAGACTTAGCCGTATATAATGCTATTCTACAAGCCCTAGCTGCAGGATATCGTAGACTCGGCGAGATATGTTCTAAAACAGGTATTGATAGGTCTAAGGTTAATAAGTACCTTATGGTTCTTAAAGAACTAGATATTATAGATTATATACAGCCTATACATCTAGGTAATAAAAACAAGTTGAAAGCTAGAAACAGATTATACTTTATTAAAGATAACTACTTTAACTTTTACTATAAATATATCTTCCCGAATAAGGATCTTTTAGAGCAAGAACTAGTTGATAAAGTACTTGAGTATGTACTTAGAGATTATGATAACTATATGGGCTTCGTATTTGAAAAAATTGCGAAACAACTATTAATTGAACTAAGTAAAAGAGGGGTTCTACAATCAAGTTTCTACAGGATAGGTAAGTATTGGAGTAAAGATGTAGAAATAGATCTTGTAACAATTGATAGAGAAAAACACGTTACAGTATATGAGGTTAAGTGGAAAAAACTTAGTAGGAGAGATGTGTCAAGAATCATAGCAGGCCTTAAGAAAAAGATAATGGAAACTCCATGGGCTAGAAATTATAAAGTCGGATACGGCGTTATTGCTAGAGAATATAGTGAGTCTATGGAGGAATTTATTGAGGAAGGATATGTGATCCTTGAATTAAAGGATTATACAAAAGTCGAGAATACTATATAGGGAAACAAGTTACATCAAATAGTTTCTAGGAAAAAATCTACCAATAAATTGAAAGATATTTAATAAGCATTGGGAGGATTAACCATATTATTAGCTAGGTAATTATACTTATTTCTAGGCTAATAGTACATGGAGTAGTCAAGTAGATGTATAGGGCTGGTTTATATTGAGGAAAGCAGAGATTATCCGCAGTGGCTTATGGCTGTATATTTCAAGCTTTATCGTTAGCCTTCTTGGATTTGTCTTCTGGTTTACTGTATCAATTATAGCTGGTTCAGATATTCTTGGAGTTACAAGTGCTGTTATTAGTATGTATGTTTTGATTTCCAGCTTTACTTGTTTAGGCATTAATTATGGGTTACAGAGGTTTCTTGGATACTATAGCGGCCGAGGAGACAATGTATCTTTAAGGAAGTGTTTTTGGAGTATATTCTACATCTCTATATTCTTATATGGCATAGCTTCATTTACTATATACATTTTATCATATAGTGGGTATAGATTACCCAATTTTACAGACGATATGATGAGGATCACTTCTCTAATAATAATTTTCGGTATAAGTACTGTATTCCAAGCCCTTTTCATAGGGCTTGTAAAGACTCATTTACTGCTCTTATCTAATCTTATAGGAAATATATTGAGGTTCGTGGTAGGTATATATCTTATACTAATGGGGTGGAGCTGGCTCGGCGCTACTATAGGCTACATGCTCGTACCTTTAACTCTGATCATTGTAGGCTTAGTATATGGCTTTAGATATATAGGTTCTCCAGTTAAAATAGACATGGGTATTGTACGTGAAGTAATTATTGCTGGTCTAGCTAGCTGGATTCCAATGATTATTATGGTTGCTGGACAATGGATTAGTGTATTATTCGTATATGGTTATAGTAGTGCTAGTATGACTGGATACTACTATATAGCGTTCATGGTCTCACTCGTAGTTATATTCCTAGGTAATAGTCTTGCACAATTATTGCTTCCAGTATTAAGTGGTATGAGTGATAAGCGTAAGGAGACAACGAGCTGGATCATAAAAGTAGGTTTAGTAGTCATGACTCCTATAGCAGTATTTGTTGCTTTATACCCGAGATTACTTCTAGGGTTATTGGGTAGAGAATACAGTGTAGCATGCCCTATTCTAACTATCTTAATTGCATCATCAGTACCTATTGTGATAACGACGTCTATAATGAATCTCGTCTATGCTTACGGTAGATATAGAGATGTAGCATTTATTGGATTGACCCAGAATATTCCAAGACTTATACTATATATTTTATTAGTACCCATGTATGGTGGACTTGGTTCTGCTATAGCTTTTACATTTGGCGGATACACTGGATTACTTGGAGCGATATATACTGGGCTTAAACATGGCTTTAGATTATCATTTAAGGAGATAGCTAAGATAGTTATTATACCGCTAGTGCCTTCTCTAGCCATATATTTTCTCTTAAACAATTGGGTATTATCGCTAGCAACGATAATAATAGTTGTAGTAATAGGTTATCCTAGGCTAAAAGTACTTACAAAACACGATATATACGAGTTGTCTCAGGCATTATATTTCTATGGAACTGCTAAGACAATATATAATAGGTTTAAACCATTATTTGACAAGTTATTCATAGAATAACATCTTCATTAAATTGATTATATGACGTAGGAGGTAAAAATAGTAAGAAATAGTTGTAGACATACTTTATTACATATGGTGGCATATCCGTGTTTGATACAGGTTTAGCTATAGACTTCCTAAGGAATATATGGTATTACAAGGATCCATTTGCAGAATGCTATGCTATCATATGGATTAAGAAAAGAATTGGTTTCAAACATTTTTGCTTAAGCGACTACAGAGATTATAATACTCTATTTAAAGTTGTTAGAGAATGGCTTGAAAAGAACTTGCCCTGGTTAACCCGGAATAAATATCACGTATACTATCAAGTACTACCATTATCTATGAAGCCATCCAAGGGACGAGGCGGTGAGAAACTAGTTAAGGTAGGGAAATGGCTATGGTGCGATCTAGATTATAAGAAAGAGATCTTTACCCTAGAACTACCTGATGATTTAAGAGAAGATGCTTTGAAAAACGGTTACTCATATATTGAGGGGAAAGACCATAGTCTATACGGTGTTTATAGGAAAGAAAGAACTAGGAATACGTGGATCCTCATTAATAGGCCTCCGTTAAAACAAGTACTAGATAATGTTAGGGAAATACTTGGTTTCGAACCTACAATCGTAGTTGATTCAGGAAACGGCTACCACCTATACTTTAAACTCTCTAAGGAAATAAATGCCCTAGAACTAAAGGAGATTGAGGCATACATTGTTAATAAGTTAAATGGTGATCCCCAGACAAAGGATCTGGCAAGAATACTCCGGATACCAGGGACAGTAAACCCTAGAAATAATAGAATGACTAAAACAATATATATGTCGAAAACAGAGATTAGACCTGATCTATTATTAGAAAAGATCTTTTAATTTCATATAACTAAATTTAAATTTATTATACTAACATATTTTATCTCTAATAAAGCATTTCTATAGTTAGGCCCATAGCTAATATTATCATTCTCATGACAGTTATTGCTGTCAAGTCTATCATTATCCTTATTCCTTGAATTATTATCGTACTTGTATACGTTTTATTGATCTATATTATTTGTATACTATAGTTTTTAGACAAGTATTATGTATACGTATTTAAGGGGTATGGTATATCTAGAGTTGTTTTATCAATTCGTATTCAGCGTAGACTTAAGGAGGAGGCTGAGAAATTAGGTATTGATATTAGAGCTGTTGTGGAGAAGGCGTTAGAGGAGGAGATTAGGAGAGCTAAGTTTATGAGATTTAAGAAGCTCGTAGAAGAGGCTTTGAAGAATATAGATACTACTGTAGAGGAATGGATCAAAACAGTTAAAGAGATAAGGATTGAGAGGCAATGTCCTTATGGAGAAGTATCTCCTTGATACTTCAGCTCTATATCCTTTAGTTCTTCAGTTAAGAGAGGAGTTTTTGGAATATACAGCTATTTTCACAGTTCTTGAACAGGCATTCTATGAAGTTGGAAATACTATTTGGAAAGAGTATCGGAGAGGCAGGATCCGGGCCCTATTGTAGTAGCTAAGCTTTTCCAAGAGATCTTAGACAATATATACGTGCTAAGAATTAAAGATGGCCTCCATGAAATCATGGAGCTCTCTATAAATGAAGATCTGACATTGTATGATGCAGCCTATTTATTTGCAGCACGTAGATATAGAGTAAAACTAGTTACAGAAGACAGTGATCTATTAAAATTTCCAGGACCTATCACCATTAAACAGCTTATAAGAGAATTAAAGAAGTAAATTAGAAGATGATTGTAGTAAATATTTTTCAAACATATATATTTACAGCAGAATTAATGCTGTATTTCTTAGATCCTGAGATCTTTTATTATGTGAATCGCTTGAAGCGTCCTTCCTAGTTTATTACTTACTAATGCTATATGGTCAAAGTGTTTATCTTCATCTAATACTATCACCTGTATGTTTAGTGTTAGGGCTACGGCTGCTGATGATATGTCTCCCCATGGTATATTGTATTTATGTTCATAAGCTCCTACTCGTATTCTACTCATCCATGTAGTATAGCGTATATCCTTAACTATTTCCAGCTTTTCATAAACTAGCCTAGCAATACTAGCAGTATTCATGATAATATTTACAGTAATAGCTATTGTATCATTCGATAAAACAACAGTTGAAGACTAAACTTTTATTACCATACACTTTATTGAATAGCCTATACAATAGTTTTCCACAGGGAATACCAATAAAGAAAACTATAATGGTAAAGTATTAGATTAAAAACATATGATTGAAATAAATTATTTACTTAGGATTTTTACATAATATTTCTATTACTAATGACTGCTTGTACTCGTTAGCTTAAATATTTCAAGTACTTAAATAAATGAACAATATTTTAGTAATCATATCCCTATCTCTAGATAAGATATTTATTTGAAACATTATGGCCTTGCTAACACCTACTTACGCTCCCAATAAATTAAAATCTTAAAATTTATCTATTAATTAGCTCAAAATATATAATAGAACACATATACTAGCCGCCGATAGTGCGGCTACTGGCGAAGAAGGGATGAACCCGTAGCGTCGGCCGTGCGGCGGCTATTTTTCTAATCTTCTTAGTTCCTCTTGGTACTTCCTCGTGTAGATACTTTAAAATACCTGAATTCCTCGTTAAATTAGTAACACTCCCCTCACTTTCTGGATGAACAGAATCATAACTTAAAATTGTTTGTCTGGATTACAACAGTATGGACTCTTGAAGGCCTAAATAATAATGTTGTTGATGCCTAATTTGATCTTGAATATATCACAACGCTTAAAACTTATGATGGAAAGTAAATCTTGTTTGTCTATATGGCTTCTATATCATGACATTAATATGTTAATTAAGACAATAAACAAATGATATCATAAGGTCTACTGTGTATAGTTGTGCTTGATACATCGTTTCCATACTTGCCTTTATAGTTTATGTATTTCTTCAAGGAATATTACCCCTAGTTCTCGGAGTTCTTCTATTACATTTCTCATCTCGGCCTCGATTTTCTTAAATAAAGCCTTACCCCCAATTCTCCTCGCTGAAGCTATAACAAAGCAGTCGGGTAGTGCTATTCTTAGTTTCTTCTTAAGCTCTCCTGCATGTATTGATGTATTTTTATCAATATTGATTACTTTTGCTCTAGTTATAATCCATGTTATGAAGTTTTCTGCTTCCTCATTAGGATTCTCAATGTTTGCCACCTTATAGATTCTCGTAGCAGTATAGAGAGTTTCGGCGAGAGTAATAGTATTTACATATAGTTCTAGTTCTCTACGCCTAGCCTTTGCAAAGATCTCTTCAACAATATTCCTGTAGGGGGATCTCGCAATAATGTATTCTACTAATACACTTGTATCAAGTACCAGCTTTCTCGGCAAGAGCATCTAGCCTCTCATCCCACTCCTTCTTCTCCTCTCTAATAATCTCATGCACCTTCCTAACATCAACATCTACTACTCTAGGCTTTAAAGGCTTCAATACAATCGATTCACCAATAACCTCAGCTACTACTTCATCGCCCTCCTCAATACCAACTTGCTCTCTCAACGCCTTAGGTAATATTAGCACGCCTTTCCTACGAACCTTCACCACCATCTTCAACAAAACAGTACACCCATTACAAAATAGTATAACTATATACTAATAAGTTTAACCATAAAAACATAAGTACAACCATATACGCTGGAGACAATAGTTCAAACAATTTAACTCATTATAAGTTTCTATTCTTTAGATTTACTGAGAACTAATTAAATACATGTATAAGCTGTTATTCCTAGCTATAACTATATAGATAACATGGGTTTCATGTATGTAAAAAATATATTTGTAATAGATCCTTCTTATTTACTTCTACCTTGGCTTTTTATATAGTATTCCTATTGCTAGTCCTATGATGAGTAGTATTATTCCTACGATTATTGTTGTTGTCCAATCTGTTACTGTTACCTGTATTTCTTGGGTTTCTGTTGTTGTGTATGTTGATGTATAGGTTGTTGTCTCGGTTTTTGTTTCTGTTGTTGTAATTGTTTCTGTCTCTATTTCTGTATGTGTTATTGTCTTTGTTAAGGGCTCTAGTATTGGTAGTGGGTTTCCTGTAGCGTTTGCAGGTGGTTCTATGCCTAGTATTGTTGTTATTGTTGGTGCTATACTTGTTGACTTTATATAGCCTAGTCTATCATGTATGATGTTCGGGCCTACAGCACCGAATATTGCTATTAGTTGTGGATAGTATGGATAGTCTCCATGAGCACCGGTAATAGTCTTTAATGGAACAGCGTCTGAGAATATTATTGCTTCGCCAGTATCAGTGTCGATACTTAGTCTAGTACTAGATGCATATCCAGGCCTAAGACTAAATACTACGTCTCCAGCACGATCACCGTATAAGCCATAGGGTTTTGCTTCATCATTCCTTAGTATCAGGGAGAATACTGGTTCACAAGTATCTGGATCACGGACACTTGCTAGTGCATCCATAATCTGGTTAACAACAGTATCATACTCATCTGGAGGTACAATACCATCTTCTTCCCGGCCCTGTAGATTAACGAATATACTGCCATAGCCTACATAGTATGCCTTAGTATTACTCCAATCAATATCACCATTCTCATCAACAGCTATAAGGCCTGCCTGATACAATATACTATTTACATATACTATCTTCTTAACACTCCACTGGCCATGATCGGATACAACCATGACAACAGTATCCTCTAGATCAACATTGTCGATGATAGCTTTCAAAATACTGTCAGCCCATATCATAGCTTCTTCAATATACTCTCTATACTTATCAGCCTTGTCGGGATCATAGTATGGCATACTTGGATCTATTAGTCCAAGGAACTGGTGATATACATTATCAACTATAGGGGTATATGATAGTATTAAGTTCCAATTTGTATGCTTAATCAAGTATAGTGTGAATTCTTTAAAGAATGTATTAGTGAGGTTAACAGTCTCCATATAGGTATCTGGATCAATCCATTCATTTACAAGTGCATACCAGTCTCCATCAGTTATCATACCAGTTTTTACAACAACATTATTCCATACCATCCAAGCTAGTGTCTCATTATTAAACCAATTAGCATTATATGGCCTCATTAAGCTACGGTATAGTCTAAAGTTTGTTAGACTAAGATCTATTGCTTTAAACAATGGTGCCACTATATAGGTTTCACCATTATATGTTATTGTAGTATTTAATGGCTTGCTCCATTCACCCTCAGATAATATTGTTAATGCCTTACCAAGATCCTTTTCCTTAGGAACAATAGCTAGTTTATCTGGATGGCCATCACCATCTAGTTCAGCTAGGTATAGATACCATATGTCGTCTCCCATTGTAATGTTTGCTTCATAAGCTTCTACAACACCCCCAATAACATCTATATTTGACCATCCATTTGCCGCTGTAAATGTTATGACTGTTGCTCTAGAGATACTAGAGTTTGTAGTATATAGTTTAGAATATGATACTGGCCATAAGAATGCATCATATGGGTTAAAGAGATCTGCTTTTGAAACCTTATCTTCCCAAGCACTAGGTGTACTCTGTGGGAATGCTGCTACAACAGCCTTCAGGCCCTGCTTATCAGCTGTAACCCATATTGGTTCAGCCTTTAAATATGCTCCATTAAAACCAAGTTTTGTCTCATAAAACTTTAATCCTGGCTCATGGAACCTATTACCAGTTATACCAGTAACTCCTGGAGGAGCTCCAGTTGATATAACTGCATGTGAAACAGCTGTTGCAGATGGAAAACTAACAATCATGCCCTCAGCAACAACACCATGATCAATTAAATACTTGAATCCAGGCAACTTACCTTCTTCAGCTAATTGGAAAGCAAGATCCGCACGTACAGCATCAATACTCAGTAAAATGACTTTCTCAGCATACTTGGGCCTCTCAACAAATCCCTGTCCATAACTACTAATAGCTACCGCAGATAATACTATCATTATAATTATTGATAGGATAAAAAGATGTCGAGATATAGTCATAATATCACCAAGTATATGTATTAATCGAGACAATATTTAGGGCTATTCCTTAAATAATAAACAATATTAAGATAGTAATAATATGAAATAGATCTTTATTAATTATGAATATTTATAATCCATTTACTGGAATAATCTTGCCCTTCTTTACATATTTTCTCAGATCCTCTTTCCCACTATATGAAGTTCTATTGGAGCATATAAGGGGTAAGTTAAGTTCCTCCGCTTTCTCCATGATCTTCCTGCGGAATTCTACGGCTTCATTAAATGATGACTTTTCAGGCAAGACTACAAGTATTTCAATATCCATTAAGAAACATCACTAATAATGACCCGGTCTTACCACTATAAATAGTCATCTTGAATCTGAGATCTAGGGAAAATCTCAGAAAAATTTACTAATCCCGTATTTATTATTAGATACCAGGTGATGGTATGTAATGCTAGAGGCTAAAGTAAGACTTAGTAAAAAGAACACAATATACATTCCTAAAAGCATTGCCGATGCAGTTGGAATAAAGGAGGGTAGTATTTTGAAGCTTAGAGTTGAGAATTCCCGAATTATTATTGAACCCGTTCCTGATCCATTCGATCTTGCCTTGAAAGGAACTAAGTTCGCTAAAATATCTTTTGAAGAATTTGAGAAAGAGTCTGAGGAAATGCAAAATGAATTATTCGGGGAAAATAAGGATCTTACTTGATACTACATATATTTTGCCTATAGTAGGAATTGATGTTGAGGATATTGAAAAGGTTATAGTACTGCTTAAAAAGATTCGTGATAAGGGAGTTGCTGAATTTTACTATACACAATTTAATATATTGGAGATAATTGGTAAACTAGGAAGAATAGATTTTGATAAGGATAGAGTTGAGCTAGGGTTAATTTCTATTAAAGAGGAATTCATTGAAGTAAAACCCTCACTTAAAGCATGGTTAAAGGCGCTAGAGTTGAGGAGAAAAGGTTTTAGAGACATAATAGATCTACTACTATACACTACATCACTAACAAATAATATATTATTTCTAACTAGAGATATTGAATTAATCAAGTTTTTAGAAGATATTGGAGAGGATACAAGTACTATTTTGCCTGAAGAGAAATTTCTATACACGTATGCTAATATCTAACATAAAGAATTCCTTGTAAAACTTATTCTATTGCCAAACAATTTTATTTGAATTTATGATAGATGCATTTATATCCTTGAAGAGTATTATTGTATTGCCAAAGAGTATTAGGGAAGAAGTAGGTATTGAAGAGGGTATGTTATTAGAAGTGTTAGTAGAGAATGGCAGGATCGTATTAAAGCCTCTTGATTTATGGGATAGAGTATGGGGTTGCGGAAAAGGCAAGGGTTCAGCTGAAGAAGCTGAAAAAGAACTTGATCTAGAGGAGGAATTGTTTTTGAGAAAGAGAATATTAAATTAAAAAAGTAGTTGATACATATGCCCTACTAGCTATTGTTTATGATAAAGTTTGCGGGAATGCTAAGAAGGTATTAGAAGCTATACGTAGAGACGAGATCAAGGGCTTAAATAGTAGAGTCATAATATTCTATTTCTCCAATTAGGTAACTAGGAAAGATTGCCAATATGAACAATGTTATCAACAATAATGTGAAAGCATATCTAGCCAAACACAGACACCATAACACACTCTATAATTACTATATATTTATCGCGTTTAGCTGAGCTTTTCAGTATTCCATATACTATTATCTTAAGTAGTGTATTATCGTGTTCTCTAATCTTTTATTATCTAGAGTTTCAAAATCTTTATCAAATGTATAGAAGTGTCTATATTTCATGTTTATAGCGGTAGCTAGTATTAATGAATCTATTTCTGGCAATTTATAATCTCTTCTAAGATGAGACGCCTTAATACATATGTCTTGAGTTACTGGAATTATTTTAAATAACCTATGTATTAGATCCTTTATCTCAAGAAATTTTCCTTCAAGGTTAAACTTTAAACTATATAAATGGATTTCATGGATAGATATTATTGATATTCCTCTTACAAAGTATTTTCTAAGTATATTCCTAGCTATATCAAATCTATTCTCTTCTTTAAATAAATAAGCTATCAAAACATTTGTGTCATAAAATGCCTTATTCCCCTTATTATCTCTCACCAACTTTCCTCTCCCTATCAAGTTCTTCAGCTAATCCCTTAACCTTATACCCGGGATAGAGAGAACCCGCCAACTGATCTATGTCTAGGGCCTTTTCAACAACAATTCTGTCATTCTCATCAACATACACTTTAACATAGTCTCCTGGAGAAATACCTAATCTATCACATATATTCTTAGGTAATGTAATCTGCCTCTTTCTAGTAACTTTTACAATACTCACACAGTCACCTCAGTACTACTTTTAAATGTACTACTATAAATGTGTACTGCATTATAGGAGTAAGAATTAATTATTTTATATAATAAAAACTAGTTAAATCAAGGTTCATTAATAAGATTCTTCCATGTTAATTGTTTCTTATACGTATCATGCGGCCTAAACTTTGTCATAATGTTTTCCAGTCTTTCTCCAACTATAGGTATTTTATGTGGATCTATCTCACCATATCCCCATTTAGTTAGGAAGTATAAGTATCCAATATCTCTTGGATTAAAGCCCATTGCATAGGCTACAATTACGTCAAGATTTACTGGATTAGTTGAGGCAAATACTACACCCCATTTCTTTGGCTCACCACTTACTGGTCCATTACCCTCCATACCAACTACTCCATCTACTATACCTAGATCAGGCATTAGATCTTTAGCGAGTAATGCAATATTATGGTTTATTGTATAGTATCCACGATGCATCCTAGGCTTGTACCCTCTCCTTATAGCACCCATAACCATATTCTTAATTGATAACGTTACTACTACTGTATCATGAGTCTTAGCTCTACATGGAGATATCTTTACAAAGCTCTTATCTAGAATCAACTTAGAAACATAGACAGTAAATTCTTCTCTCTGTTCATCTACTAATCTATATTCTACCTGGCCATAATCATCTAAGTCACCAAATTCTATCTCTGGATACTTCTTCTTAAGATCATAATACCCATAGTTTCTAAAGCCCTCCTCAGCTCTAGCAACAGCTGGAGATTCAGCAATCAATACTTCAGATACATTATAGTTCTCAAATAAATGATTAAGAATAGCCTCAACAGTCTCTTTTGGAGTAGCTGATAAATATATTGTTGTAGACACAAAATTAGGCTTTATCAAAAACTTCTTCCTACCACCAATAACTTCTCTAAACTCACTATCAATAAGCCTTAACGCTCGTAAAACTCCATCATAATGATCATTTGATCTCACTATAGCAACTTTAGCTCTTGACATATTTAATACAACTCATACCAATTACCTTTCTACTAATATAAAAACTAAAATATCCCTACTATATATTGTACAAAGAACGTAATAGCCTTAACCCGATCTTTACATATTATCATTTCTTTCACTTAATATAATCCATAAATTTAATATGCATGAAATCTAAAGTATCTTAAATCATATATTGTATCAAAGTATCTAGTTAAATAATAATTCCTTAAAGTCATTGTTATACAATCATAATGTGCTAAAAGCAAGACTGTTTTCTAAACTTTAGGAATAATATAAATTAGACAATGATGTATTCATCGAGTCAATAAATCCTAGTCATATAGAAGTAAACTCGGTTACTAGAGATACAGGAATACTGAGAAAACAATATTACAACTTTTATTTGGTTAAGAAATAAATTTCTATAGTAAATAAATTATTCTATATTATTTAACAATGACTCTTAGACTAAATGAATCTATCATTAGGGTAAGATATAAATTTCTAGATAAAAAAGAAGAGTTTGAGGAGCTATTATTATGGACTCGACAGATAGTCTATATAAGGTTAGTTATTTATTTAAGGGGAAAGAACGTAGGATTATTAAAAAGCTTTATAGTATACCATTATATGAATTAATCGATATTATTCCATCTTCAAATATAATGAAAGGTTTGAAACCAATTGCACCTTATAATAGAATTGTTGGTCCTGCAGTTACTGTTAAAATTACTTCTCCAACAATGAAGACCCAGTTAAAAGCAATAAGTATAGCTTCATCCTCAATTATAGTAATTGATGCGAAAAATTGTGAATTTTCGGTATGGGGCGGTTTATTATCGAATGCAGCTAAGCGTAGGGGCGTTTTAGGCGTTATTGTTGACGGAGTTGTAACTGATATTAAAGAGATTATTGCAGAAAAGTTCCCAGTTTTTGCTAGAAAGTTTCTTATGAAAATAGATTTTCCAATATCTCTGCCTCCATCTGATGATTTTCTTAAATCTGAAGATGAGATTGGAGTGCCTGTTATCTGTGGAGAGGTTCTTGTTAATAATGGTGATTATATAGTTGCTGAAGGGAATACTATAATAGTGATTCCTAAAAACAAGGTATCTCAAATCATAAATAAAGTATTTTCTTCAAAACATGAACCGCAAGATTATAATTCGCAAAAGAAGAATATTGATCTTGACAAATTAGATAGAGCAATCCTAGATCTACTTCAAAAAGATGCTAGAATGTCTTATGCTAAAATGTCCAAGATCCTTGGCGTTAAAGAACAGACAATTAGGTATAGAATTATTAGATTAATCAAGAATAAAGTAATAAAGAAGTTTACTATAGTAATTGATTACGAAAAGCTAGGAAAGGGACACACTTCATTCATTATTCTATGGACTCTTCCAGAGAAAATGGGAGAGATCATTAAAGAACTAAGGGAGGACATGGATATAACTGAAGCTTATATGCTTTCGGAAAGAGGACAAATACTTTTAAAGGCTGTAACTAGGAACCGTGATGAATTAACTGATTTATTTGTAAGACTAAACATGTTGCCAGGCGTTATAAAGACATTAACTCTACCCGTTATGAAAACACTTAAAGAATAAGCTTCAATATAGTATTAAGTAACTAAAAATAATCACTATTTTATTAATTTTCTCCCATCATTAGTATGGAGGAGATGATCAT
>Ga0190367_1000217_pt1 | contig 44862 bp, 50 predicted proteins | sample 4872181011_MG_FD_171838 | JGI IMG/M metagenome (GOLD analysis project Ga0190367, IMG submission 171838) | Hydrothermal vent microbial mat bacterial communities from Southern Trench, Guaymas Basin, Mexico - 4872-18-10-11_MG | ecosystem: Environmental > Aquatic > Marine > Hydrothermal vents >... | reverse complement strand
GGGCCTGAGGGTGGAGGTGCCCAGCGTGGTGGCCGAGGAGCTCACGGACGCCCTCTACGAGCCCAAGCTCATCTACTACTCTAGGCGCTTCGATGACAAGGTGCGCACCTTCTGCGTGGCACCACATGGCTACGTCATCACGGAATACTACGATGGCATCGTAACCGTGAACGGCCAGAGCTTCTCTGACCGCTCCCGCTGGACGGATAACACGAACTTCGCCATCCTCGTCAGCGCTGCCTTCACGGAGCCCTTCGAGGACCCGATAGCCTACGGTAAGCACCTGGCAGCGCTCACCAACCTCATCTCCGGTGGCGTGCTGGTCCAGAGGCTCTGGGACCTGCTGAGGGGGCGCCGCTCCACGCCAGAGCGCATCAGGAGGAGCATAGTAGAGCCCACGCTCCCCTCAGCCACACCTGGCGACCTCTCCTTCGTCATGCCCTACCGCTTCCTCTTGGACATCTTGGAGATGCTGAAGGCCCTGGACGCCCTCATGCCTGGCATCTACGACCGGCACACGCTCCTCTACGGCGCGGAGGTGAAGTTCTACTCGCTCAGGCTCCAGGTGAACGAGCGCTTGGAGACGCCCATTAGGGGGCTCTTCGCCATAGGGGATGGGGCTGGCATCACGAGGGGATTGGCCCAGGCCAGCGCCTCGGGCCTGGTGGTGGCGGAGGAGATAGCCAGGCGCGAGGGGGCCTAGAGGAGCCAGCTCTGGTAGGAGAAGAACTTCTGCCAGGCCCCGAACATGGGGAGGTTGAGGAGGCCCTCCCGGGCGTAAGGGGCTCTCGCCCCGCCCCTAGGCAGGAGAGGCAGCTCCTCAAGCCTCAGGATGCGGCCCGTCTTGAAGGTCCTGTGGAAGTAAGAACTCTCCGTGAGGAAACCCTGGAGGTATGCCTTGAGGAAGAAGGGCACGGTAGCCCACGTGGCCAAGATGAAGCAGGCGATCCACCCGGCCGTCCTCTTCTCCCCCTCCCACTTCAGGGCCAACATGGCCGCCACGGGGAGGCTGGCCATTATGAACAAGTTGCAGGCCAGGTGGACGGGCCAGGGCACGTTGAGAAGGTCTAGGAGGCTCGGGACCTTGATGGCGAAGAACGGCAAGACCACGTTGAAGGTCATCCATATCATCGCCATGGGACCAGCTAGGTTGACGAGCCCATCGAGCAATATGTCCAGTTTCCTCGCCGGGGAGAGGTCCTTCGACCTGAGCAAGGCCCACAGGCGCCTCCTGAGGTCCCTGGCCCTCCCCTCCACCCACCTGCATATCTGCCTGAGAAAGTGCTTGAAGCTTGAGGGGCACTCACAGGGCACCCTCACGCTCTCGTCATAGAAGACCTCGTAGCCGTGCAGGTAGAGCCTGAGCGATAGGTCGTAGTCCTCCGTGATGCTTGTGCCGAAGCCGCCCACGCGCTCAAGCACATCACGCCTTATCATCATCACGCTCCCGCCCAGCTGGGGAGCACCACCCAGCGCGGCCCTGCCAGGGTAGTCGAGCGAGTAACCCCACGTCAGGATGGTGCGCGCCGCCCGCGTTACCCAGTTCTCGGCCGCGTTCAAGATGGGCAGGTGGTGGCCCTGGACGGCTGCTATCCTGTCGTGGAGGAAGCGCCCCAGCAGGCGTTGGATGATATCCTCAGGCGGTATGAAGTCCGCGTCGAAGACCAGCACGAACTCACTACGCGGGTCTAGGTGCTTGAGGCCCTCGTCCAGAGCGCCCCCCTTCCAGCCCCTGCGGTGGTCGCGGTGGATCACCTTCACGCGCGGGTGCCTGGCCCACTTGCGCAGTATCTCCACGGTCAGGTCGGTGGAGTCGTCCACCACCACGACCTCGTAGTTCTCGTAGCTTAGGCTGGTGCAGGCCCTCAGGATGCGGTCCACCACGTTCTCCTCGTTGTATGTCGGTATGAGAATGGAGACGAAGGGCTTCCTGGCCAGGAGCTCTTCGTTCTCGCCCTGCTTAAGCAGCCTCCTGCGGTATCTGAAGGCCGAGAAGCAGAGCAGGTAGGTCCGCACGGCCATGAGGAGGAAGTAGAGGCCCGCCACGATGGAGATCGCGGTCAGCGCCGTCTCAAGGCCGGTCAAGCTCTATGCCCTCCCCTGGCTGCTGGAGCTTAGAGGAAAATGGATATAAGGATTGCGCCTATCCCATCAACCGGCCCCTTCTAGGGCCCTATCGCTTCCTCTTGGCCCCTAGGAAGGGAAAAGCCGCTCGGCTCTGGCCCTAGCTTCCTCGGCTAAGCCCAGCTCGGCCAGCTCCCTCTTCACCGCGTCTATGCTCCTCATGCTGTAGGGGTCCACGCCCCTGGCGAAGGCCAGGTAGAGGCTGGCCAGCTCGCCCACGTAGAGGATGGAGAACATCCTCTCCAGCCTGGAGACCCCCATGGCCCAGAGTTCCACGATCTTGGCCACCTTATCGGCCAAGAGGGCCTTAGTAATCCTCACGCGCTCCCTCAGGGCTGGCCCCTCGCCTGGGTCCCGGAGGAAAAGTGCTGAGAACCGCCTTGTGTATTCCTCCTCGCCCTCCCAGCCGAGTATCTCATCGTGGTTCATGGCCGGGAGCTGGTTGAAGAAGCTGGGCACCTTGGAGTTCTCATTGAACTGTGACTTCAGCCTACGGGCCACGGAGCGGAGAAAGCCATGGCCGTAGACCACTGGCACGCTACCCAGGAGGTCCAGGGCCAGCTTCTTGGCCTGGTTCTGCTCCACCGGCACCTCTGGCGCGAGCCCCGTGGCCATCTGCTCCATGAGGGCTGCTGCCGCCTGGACCTGCTCCCTTAGCCCTCTGACGAGGCCGAACTCCTCCATGAGAATGGGGAGGGGCGCGAAGAGGTAGGGGAGCGCCATCCTGGGCTTGAGGCCGCCCGGCACCTCCACGAGGGGCAGCTTCAGCTTGCGGCAGAGCTGGCCCAGCACGCCACCGGAGGTGATGGCCACCACCATGCTCCTCCTCGCCAGCGCCTCCGAGAAGGCCACGAGCGTTTCCTCCGTGTTGCCCGAGTAGCTCACGGCCACCACGAGCGTATCAGGCCCCACGAAGGCCGGGAGGTGGTAGTCGCGCCAGACCAAGATGGGCACGGGCATGCGGTCCCACGTTAGGTCCACGAGCAAATCCCCTCCCGCGGCCGAGCCCCCCATGCCCACGATGACCACCGAGCTGGGCTGCCCATAGCGGATAGAGCCCCCGCGCATCCTAACCTCCCCGGGTATCTCCAACTCCTCAGCCCTTCTAGCACCACTCAGAAGGGCGTCTGGCCACCTCAGGTAGGCCTCCAACATGCCCCACCTATCCGCCTTCCTCAGCGCCTCCACGTCATCGAGGTAGGGCAAGCACCGCCACCTGCGCCCTTGGCGAGCCCTCTTCTAATAAAGGCCAGGAGGCCCCACGCCCTACAGCCTATGGCCATACACGCCCCTTAGGGGCACGAAGGACACGCCCCCCAGGTCCTCCATCTCCAGCCTGCCGCCCCTCTTCCTCACCCGCACGAGGGTCTGGAAGAAGCCGATGCTCCCGACCGGCAGGAGCAGGACCCCTCCATCCGCCAGCTGGTCCAAGAGGGGCCTGGGCACGTCGGGCGCGGCCGCTGTAACAAGTATGCGGTCGTAAGGCGCCTCTGGCGGATAGCCTAGGGAGCCATCCCCGTGCAGGACGGTTACGCGCTCCGCGAAGCCGTTGGCCTCTATGTTCCTCCTGGCCATGGCCGCGAGTTCCGGCACTATCTCTATGGTCCAGACGTGCCCCCAGCTCTCCCTGGGCGCGTCAGAGGGCGCCACCACCTCGGCCACGGTGGCCGCGTGCCAGCCGGAGCCAGCCCCGACCTCAAGGACCTTGAGGCCAGGGGCCAGCTCAAGGGCCTCGTTCATGATGGCTACCATGTCTCGCCCGGCCCAGCAAGCCCGTGAGGCCGAGGAGAGCCCGCTGGGCCGTGTGGCGCGGACACGGTCTGGCCGTAGCCGATGGGAAGGGGCATGTCCACGTGGGCGTGAAGCTTCAAACGGTCGGGCAGGAACTTGTAGCGCGGCACCTTCCTCATGGCCTTGATGACGGGCTCCGAGCGCAGGAGGCCCTCCGCCATGAGGCGTGAGATGAGCTCCTGCCACCTGCGCTCCAGCTCCTCCTCACGCAAGCCTCCCACCTGCCCTGCTTATTACGACCCAGCTAATATCCTGAGCGGCTGATGGTCTTGGCGTGCCGGAGCCGCGCCCATGCCCGGGCCGTGGAGGTGATCCGCGCCCGAGGGCACCCGAATGTGAGGGCCACGCACCCCACCACGCTTGAGATAACGCGCGAGGAGCACCTCACGTCCAGGGGCGACTGCATCGTGGCCGTTGGGGCTGACAAGGGGGCTCGCGACCTGAGCGAGGCTTTCAAGCGCGCCGCCAGGGAGCCGGGGGCCCGCATCACCATCACCATAGAGGTGCCAGCGCGCGGCCTGAGGGCCGTTATCCGCGCCAGAGGGCACCCTGGCCTGACCTTCAAGCACCCGACCGACCTGGTGGTGAGGAAGAGCGATTTCGTGTGCGGGCGCACCGTGGCCATAGGGGCCGACAAGGCGGCCAGGGACCTGCCCAGGGAACTCGTGGAGGCCCTGAGGGACCCGGGCGTGGAGGTGTTGGTGAGGCTGGAGGTGTCCTAGGCTCTGATGGCCCGCTGATTTAAGCAGGCTCCCTCACGTAATCAAGGCGTCCACGACCACCTGCCAGCGGTAGGGGGCCACCTCCCTCACGCGCCTCACAGCCAGGACGCGCTCCAGCCCGCGGCCAGCTTCCTCCACGCCCGTCCTAAGGGCGCTAACGGCTTCCTCCTCCGGCCTGGGGGCGCCCGCGAAGGTGTAGAAGTGCACCACACCCCCTTCCGGCCTCAGGGCCTCGCAGGCAACGCTCAGGAATTCGTGCGCCCTCTCGGGCAGGTTCATCACCACCCTGTCGGCCACGCCTCGGAGGGCGCTCCTGATGGCCTTTCCAGCGTCCGCCAGCACGGGCACCACGCTCCCGACCACCCTGTTCGCCCTCACGTTCAGGGCTAGGTAGTGGACCGCCACGGGGTTGATGTCCATGGCGTAGGCCAGGAGGCCTGGCGCCCTCTTAGCGGCCAGGATGGAGAAGGGGCCCACGCCCGCGAACATGTCCACCAGGATCTCGCCCTCCCGGGCCTGGGAGGCCACCCTGGCGTGCTCGTAGGAGAGGCGGGGCGAGAAGTAGACGCGGGCGACGTCGAGCCTGAAGGTGCAGCCGTGCTCGCGATGTGTGGTCTCCGTGGGGCCCGAGCCGGCTATGGGAACGAGCTCCCTCACGCGGAAGGTGCCTGCCACTGGCCCTCCCTTCGCCAGCACGAGCCTCACGCGCTTGTGGATGGCCATGATGGCCTCGCCCACCGCCCGCCTGTGGGGCCAGAGCTCGGGCGGCACCTCCACGATGGCTATGTCGCCCACCACATCAAAGGCCCTTGGCGCCTTCTCGGCCAGCTCAGGCGGGAGGGAGCGGGCCAGGAGCTCCCTGAGCAAGGGAGGGCGCCTCCCCTCCCTTTCCCTCACTTCCGCCATGGTGAGCTCCGCGTGGCTAAGCTGCCTCCTGAGCTCGGCCATCTCGCTGGCATCTGGCTCCCTGGCGAGGGGGAAGAGGACGAAATCGCCAGACCGAGCTGGCTCAAAGGAGCCGTCCAGAAGGCCTGCTCGCCTCAGGAGCTCCCTGGCCTTCTCGGCCTCCTCCTTCCACACCCTCAGGCAGGCCCTCTTCATCCCACGTGCCCTAGCGGCCCACGGCCAATAAGGCTCAGAACTCCACCACGTCACCCGAGCCGAGGCGCCTGAACCTAGGCCCGAAGGCTGCCATGAGCTGGCAGAAAGCCCTCAGGCCCGTGCAGTGGCAGGCATACACGCACTCGGGCTCAAGGCGCTGGAGCTCTTGCACCGTGGCCCTCAGGCGCTCATCGCTCGCGCCCTCAAGGTGGAAGCCCCCCAGGACGGCCAGGACGCGCTTCTCTCCCACGAGCTCGCGGGCGTGTAGGAGCGTGTTCACCACGCCTGAGTGGGCGCAGCCCGTGATGACCACCAGTCCATCGCGGTGCCTCACCACGAGCGCCTGGTCATCCAGCAGCTTGTCCTCAACCAGGTCCACGCCACCCGGCCCGAGCGTGAGGAAGCCCTCCACGCGCTCGAAGGGCGTTTTCCTTGGCACCTCTCCCGTCGTCCTGAGGAAGGGAGCGAGCTCAACGGGCTCCCTGCTCAGGAGGAGCACGGCACCGCGTTCCTCAAGCGCCCCTGCTGTCAGGCCTGGCGTGCCCACGAAGCGGAAGCGGGGCTTGATGGCGAACTTCGGCTTGAGCGCATCAGGGTGCATGAGCACCAGCTTGCCCCCGGCACCCACCTGGTCTAGGATGCCCAGGAGGCCCCCGTTGTGGTCGTAGTGGCCGTGCGTTATCAAGATGGCGTCCACGCGCCCTAGGTCCACGCCCAGCCGCTCAGCATTCGCGAGCACCGTGCTGGCCTCCTGGCCCGTGTCCACCAGGACGCGGGAGGTGCCCCTCGGCCCCTCTGCTTCCACCAGGGCCGCAAAGCCGTGCTGGCCCAAGAAGCCCCTTCTGCGCGCGTAGTCGTCCTGGAGCAGGTAAACGCGGACCGAGCTGGCGGAAGGCTGGCTCATGCCTTCTCACCGCCCTCGCAGAACGCCTCTATCCTCTCCGCTATCTCAAGGAAGGCCTTGGCGGCTGGCGTTTCCTTGTGCTTCACTATGAAGGGCTCGCCCGCGTCGGAGGCCTCGCAGACGCGCGGGTCTAGGGGCACGCGGCCCAGGAAGGGCACGCTCATCTGCCTGGCCATGCGCTCGCCACCGCCCTCGCGGAAGATGGGCACGTAGGTGCCGCACTTAGGGCAGATGAAGCCGCTCATGTTCTCTATCACGCCCACCACCGGTATGCCGAGCTTCCTGGCGAAGTTCACGGCCTTCTTCACCACCACCTGCGAGACCTCGGAGGGTATGGTAACTATGATGGCGCCATCCATGTCGGGCAGGAACTGCATGATGGTGAGCGGTTCATCGCCCGTGCCGGGCGGGAGGTCCACGATGAGGTAGTCCAGCGGTCCCCACACGATGTCGGCCAAGAACTGCCTTATGGCGGCCGCCTTCAGGGGGCCACGCCAGATCACGGGCGTTTCCTGGCTGGGCAGGAGGAAGTCCATGGAGACCACCCGCACGCCCAAGGGGCCGACCACGGGGAAGATGCCGGGCGGGCCAGCCACCAGCCGTGAGCCGCTCAGGCCCAGCATCTTGGGCACACAGGGGCCGCTTATGTCCGCGTCTAAAATGCCCACGTCATGGCCGCGCATGGCCAGGGCCACGGCCAGGTTCACGGCCACCGTGGTCTTGCCCACGCCCCCCTTCCCGCTTATGACGGCTAGCTTGTGCTTCACCCGGGCCATCTTGGCCTTGAGGCGCTGCACCTCCTCCTCAAGGCGCTTCAGGCGCTCCTCCCTGGCCTCTTGTGCCCGCTCACCGCTCATGGCCCACGTTAGGCAGGCCTAATTATATATACGCTTTTCGCAGCCCGTGGACGCGCTTAAAAATGGCCCTTAATCGTCCAAGCGCCTCATGTCCACCATGATCGAGGTGGCGGGTTAATGGAGGTGGCTCAGGAGGGACGAAATTCATCACGCCTCAGGGCCGTCAAGCGTCATCACGACCCTAAGGCCCGCTGAAGGCGGGAGCGCGGCCAGATATAGGCATTAACATGCTGTTCAGAGGCCAGTGGGGGTCAGAGGAGGACACACGCCATCACCGCTCCGGCCCGGGGTATCTCATCATCCCGCGCGGGTTAGGTCCCCGGGGGCGGATAAAGCTCACGCCAGCTCACTCGCGCTTGGCCTGGAGTCTCGCCAGCAGGTCGTCCTTGTGCTCGCGGACCAGCCCTAAGATGGCCTTCTCAAGCGCCCGCCTGTCGTAGCGCGTGAGGCCGAGCAGGTCCGCCACCTGGCTCAGGAGGTCGGGGCTCCCGCGCCACGCCCTCGCGGCCGAGAGGAGCTCCTCCACGAGCGGCTCAAGCTTCTTGCCCCTGAAGCCCACGCCATCTAGGACCGTGATGCCGGATGCCTCCAGCTCCTCTCGCACCTCATCTGGCACGGGGGTCCGGGAGACCAGGACCATGCGGTCGGGCCGGTAGACGCTCCTGTAGAGCCTGACGAGCTGGGGCTCCCTCAGCCTCACGGAGCGCTCCTCCCTTAGCATGCGCACCACCTCGCGCTTCCCCACGCCCATGGCTGCTGCAAGCCCATCCCATAGGCCCTTGAGCCATAGGGCGCGCCATTCCTCTGCCGAGAGGGGCCTTGAGAGCTGCCCCCTCAGGTCCCTGACGCGCTCATACCAATCGGACAGCTCCTTGCACTCTACTATGAAGTCTGGCCTCCTCACGGGCGGGTCAGCGCTCGGCTGGGCTATGTCCATGACCACGCCTCCGTAGACCATCATGTCCGGCCTGAGGGCTACGTAGAACTTCCACACCCGGGCCAGGTCCGTGCCATCCTCCCAGGCGATGGGCCTTGGGACCTCCAGGAAGAAGCTGAGGGCGCCGCGGCCAGCACAGCCCACCACGCAGTTCGGCGGGATAGAGCCTGTCCTCTGGCGCCCGCTGCGCTCCACGTAGAGGAGGCCGTGCTCCGGGTAGATGAGGCGCGATGGGCCTTTGGCCGCCAGGAGCTCCAGGAGCTTCAGGAAGACCCACGTCTGGTAGATGGAGCGCATGTTAGTCCTGAGCGATGTCCTTATGGCCGCAGCCGCCTTCCTCTCGAAGCGTTCCATATCGAGCTTGCCCGCCAGGAGGTCGAAGGTGTAGATGAATATCTTCTTCTTGAGGTGCGCCAGCGGGTCGGCCAGGAAGCTGCCGAGCTCCCGCGTGTAGGAGATGCCGCTCACGCCCAGGAACTCCCCCAGGCGCTCAGTACAGGCCTCAAGCTCTTTTATCCAGGCCCTGGCCTCCTCCAGCTCGGCCCTGCTCACCACGCGGAGGACGAAACGCTCCCTAAGGGCCTCCGTGGCCTCTATGAAGAGCTCGCGTCTCTCAGGCCTTAGGTCCATGATGTGCTTCTCGCGCAGGCCCAGCTTGGCCCTCAGGCCCTCGTAGAGCTCGGCCCAATCGGCGGGCATCTCCCGACCAGAAGGCGGGCAAGCGTCCATATTAAGCTGCCGGGTGGGCGCGAAAGGTTTATGCCCCCTCGCTCACCGTGCCTCCACGGGCGCCCCGGTAGCTCAGCCTGGGAGAGCGCCCGGCTGAAGACCGGGTTGTCGCCGGTTCAAATCCGGCCCGGGGCACCACCTCGACAGTTCTAGGCTAGACCTCCTCCCTCAGCGCCATCCTCACGGTCTCCACCGCCCTCTCGGCTACCTCGGTGGCCGTCCTGCCCAGGAGGCGGACCATGGGCTCCTTTCCCGGCCCCCCGAGGTCGTATATCACGTCGGGAACTCGCCCTCCACAGGCCCTCACGGTGCTCTCCACGGCCCAGGGCAGTGTCGCCCCCTCCCTGGCCGCTACCTCCGGTGGCTCGCTCGCCCTGTCGAAGCTCGCGACCGAGAGGCCCATGCGCTTGAGGGCCTCCACGAGCCTGGGGTCGTAGCGCAGGTTCATGGCCGCCCTCTTGCCCGGGTCGTAGCGCATGGCCGCGAGCACGAGCCTGGCCATGTGGTCCGAGGCGCCAAACCACACGGGGCCAGCGGCCCTGAGGCGCCCTCGCGCCTTGACCAAGCGCCCCTCCACGGCCGCCACGTCCTCTGGTCCCTCAGGCCTGCTGGTGGCCATGGCCACCTGCGTGCCCACCTCTGGCGCGAAGAAGGCCAGGCCCGGCTCGGCCTCCAAGAGTTCCACGGCCTTCCTGACCTCCGCGAGCACCTCGAAGCGCTCTGCCTCCCTGGCCAGCACGGCCATGGGGTCTGCCACGGGCCTGCCTGACCCGACCTGAAGGGGCCAGCGTATCGCCCTCCAGGCTAGCTCGCCCGCGAGCCGCACGGCCTCCGGCACTTCCCTGCCTAAGGCCAGGTAGCCCGCCAGGGCGGAGGAGAAGGCGCAGCCCGAGCCATGCGCGTCCGCTGGGAGGCGCTCCCTCGGGAAGAGGTGCACATGGCCCTCGTGGTAGAGGAGGTCCACGGCCTTCTGGCCGCTGAGGTGCCCTCCCTTCACGACTACGACCTCAGGTCCCAGCTCTGCTAGCCTCCTCGCTGCTTCCTCTGCATCCTTCAGGCTTTTCACAGGCACCCCGGAGAGGAGCTCTGCCTCCCTGGCGTTGGGCGTGATAGCGAAGGCGAGGGGCAGCAGGCGCTCTTTGAGCGCTCTCAGGCCCTCTGGCCCCTCAACGAGCGGCTGGCCTGTCCCCGCCCTCAGCACGGGGTCCATCACGAGCTTCAGGCCGTGCTCCTGGGCTAGCTCGGCCATCACGCGGAAGTTCTCGGCCGAGTAGAGGACGCCCACCTTGGCCCAGCGGATGCCCAGGTCCCTCACGGCTGTCTCCGCTTGTGCTCGCAGGAGCTCCGCCTTCACAGGCCTCACGTCCTTGACGCCGCGCGTGTCCTGGACGGTTATGGCCGCGACCACTGGGGCGCAGTAGATGCCCAGGGCAGCGAGGGCCTTCACGTCGGCCGCAAGCCCGGCTCCACCAGATGGGTCTAGGCCAGCCACAGCCAGGACCACGGCCTTGGGCCTCAAGGCATCTGCCCCCGCACCTTATTGGCCCCCGCCCTAATGAGGCTTATATAGCCAGCTATCTCAGGCGTGCTGGGGGCGTTTTTGCTTGGAGGACGTGATAGAGTGCCGCGGGCTGGTCAAGCGGTTCGGGAGGGTGGTGGCCCTCGACGGCCTCACGCTTGAGGTGCCCAGGAAGCGCATATTCGGCCTCATAGGCCCAAACGGGGCCGGGAAGACGACCACGATAAGGATATGCCTGGGCCTCCTGAGGCCAGACGCTGGCGAGGCCTTCCTCTTCGGCGAGGACCCCTGGAACAACCCGAGGGTGCGCCTTCGCGTGGGCGTGCTGCACGAGCGCATGGCACTGCCGGAGCACGTTAGGGCCGCGGAGCTCCTGGAGCACGTGGCCCGCATCTACGGCCTGTCATCGCCTGAGGAGGCGGCTGCCGAGGCCCTGGAGCTCGTGGGCCTCAAGGAGGCAGCGGATAGGAAGGTGGGCGGCCTCTCGGCTGGCATGAGGCAGAGGCTCTGCATCGCCCAAGCGCTCATCCACAGGCCCGAGCTCGTGATCGCGGACGAGCCGATGGCCAACCTGGACCCGCTCGGCCGCTCCGAGATGCTGGACCTCATAGCCCGCCTGCACAGGGAGGAGGGAGTGGACTTCCTCATATCGAGCCACATTCTGCCTGAACTCAGCCGCGTCTGCGATTCCGTGGCCTTCATTCACCAGGGCCGGGTCTACATCACGGGCAGCCTAGAGGAGCTCATGAGGCGCTACGGCAGGGCCTTCCGCGTGTCAACCGACAGGCCGGAGGCCCTCAGGCCGAGGGTGGCCGAGTTTCCCTATGTGCGCGAGGCCTTTGTGGCTGGCCGCGACCTAGTGGTGGAGGTGGAGGAAGGGCATGAGGCCGAGTTCTACACCGCCATCTCGGGCCTGGCCAAGGAGTTAGGCGTGGAGCTCTACGGAGTGGAGTCGAAGGTGGCCAGCCTGGAGGACCTGTTCAGGCGCGTGGTGCTAGGCGAGCTGGGGGGCGAGAGGGCATGAAGGTGGGCGGGAGGAGAGGCTGGCCAACGCTGGAGCTCCTGGCCCTCGACCTGAAGGAGGCCTGGCGCTTCCCGATACCCGAGCTCCTCGCCTTCCTCTACGTCTTCTTCCCCCTCCTCTTCGCGCCCACCGTGAGGGCGGCCATGATAACGGGCCCGGAGGCCCGCCTCCTCATGGGCATGAACATGGCCTCGGGCCTGATGAGTTTCATCACCTTCATCATCATTCTGAAGAACATAGCCTACGGCTTGGCGAACGAGATACGCAAGGGCCTGCTGCAGACCTACCTGACCTACCCAATCGGGCGAGGCCGCCTCCTGGCCCTCAAGGTCTTCACGACCGTGGGCGTGCCCGTCCTCTACGTGCTCTTGGGCATCTGGCTCTTCGCGCTCGTGAACCTGCCCGAGCTGATGGCCGAGCACTTGGGCATCTTCCTCACGGCCCTCGCGGCCGCGGTAGGATGGGTCCTCTTCCTCTCGGGCCTTCTCCTCCTGATAGCCATCCTAGTGAGGCGCGGTGGCCCGGCCCTCGGCCTGGGCATAGGCGCCTGGTTCGGCCTCTCCCTGCTCAGGACCTTCTTGGCCACGGCCGGGGGCATCACGGGCCAGGAGGCCTATTGGCACGCCTACTACGTGCTTAGCCCCTCGACCGCCCTGGAGGACCACTACAGGAGCATCTACTTCGTGCACGCTGGCCCCACCAGCCCCTTCAGACCAGAGCTCTGGCAGTGCTATGCCTACCTGGCGAGCCATTACGCTCTCGCGGCCTCCTTCTTCGCGGCCGCCCTCATCTACTTCCTGAGGAGGTTTGAGCCTATATGAGGACCCGTAGGCTCACGCGTGGGCTGGCCAGGCTGGGCCTCATGGCCCTCCTGTGCTCCTTGGCCATCTTCTCGCTCAGCCTTATCACCCTGCCCCACGTCATCAGCATCAGCTACGGCGCCCTCGCGGGCGGCTACTTCTCATACCTGGTGGTCTTCGTGGAGGACGGCGCCACCCTCATCGTGGATGCGAAGGGCGATGCCTATGCCTTCTACCTGCTGGCGAGCGATTACGATACGCTGGTGGAGTTCTTCGGCCAGGAGGCCAACCTCACGGCCATTCTGGAGGCCGCCCGGGAGGGGCGCCTCACCGTGCTGGCGAACGCGACGGGGCGCCTGAAGGGCGAGTTCCCATCCGAGGGCACCTACATGGTCCTCCTCTATGTGAACACCTCCGATGACCTGGCCTACTACCGCCTGGACGTGAGGGAGAGGACGAGGATAGTGCCAGCGGGGCGCTCGCGCTTGACAGCTGTCTCCCTCTGCCTGCTGGGCCTGCTCCTGCTCACCCCTATGGGAACCTCGGCCTTATGGCGCCGTGTGGGCAGGCGGCCACACACCTGAGGCAGTAGATACACTCGGGGTCCGATATCTTCTCGGGCGACTGCTCTAGGAGGCGGACCATCATGGGGCAGGTCCGCACGCAGGCACCGCACCTATCGCACCTCACCGTGTTTATCCTCAGGCCGAGGAGGCTGAAGCGGCTGAAGACGGCCGAGAGGGCGCCGACGGGACAGAGGTAGCGGCACCAGCCACGCGGCACGTAGGCCACCAGGACGAGCACGCTCACCATGACGAGCAGCCGAGCCCAGAAGAACCAGGGCAGGTTGGACATGAAGGCCCGCGGGTCCGGCTTCTGCTCCACCAGCTCGACCAAAAGGCCAGGGAGGAGGGAGAACAGCGTTTCAGCAGGCGAGAGGACGGTGAAGGGGCCGAGGGCGAAGTAGCCTAGCGCTTTCTTGTAATCCTCCCCCACGCCAGCCGCGAGCGAGATGGCCAGGGTGCCGCTCACGAGGAGGCAGGCACCCAACACGTAATACTTCAGCTTGACAGCCGAGCGGTGCGTGTGGGCCGCGACCTCGAAGGGCCTCCTCTTGGCGTGCCTGAGTATGTCCTGAACGAGGCCGAAGGGGCAGGCCCAGCCGCAGAGGGCGCGGCCGAAGAGGGAGCAGATGATGATGAAGGCAGCCAGGGGGAGGAGGGGGGCCAGGCCCTCGGAGAGCATGTGCTCCATGACCGAGAAAGCGTTCCCGACCACCCTCCCCGGCGTGGAGGAGGGTATCAGTATGGGCAGCAGGAGGGGGGTGGCCGCCAGGCCCCAGAGGCCAGCACTGAAGAGCACGAAAAGGCCGAGCTGAACCCCCCTCCTGACGACCTCAAGGAGCACGAGCCTTCGGCTGGCACCTGAGCCTGCCATATCTCATCCCTTGGCCTAGCTGGCTCACGTCCTGCTAGATAAAAGGCTTGGCTTAAGGCAAAACCTTAAGGCGTGCGCTCTAGGCAGTATGGAGGCCGGATGAGGCGAGCTCGGAAATGCTGAGCGGTGAAGAACCCACGCAGGAGCCGACGGCCGCGAGCTGGGCGCTAGGGGGTGCCTAGTGGTTGAAGGCCGTCATACTCGCTGGCGGCTTTGGCAAGCGCCTCAGGCCCTACACAGAGCGAGTGCCTAAGGTCATGATAGAGGTGGCTGGCAAGCCCATACTGTTCTGGCAGCTGGAATGGCTCAAGGCCCATGGCGTGCGCGAGGTCGTGCTCTGCGTGGGCTACCTGCGCGAGTATATCATGGAGCACGTAGGAGATGGTTCTTCCCTCGGCCTGAAGGTCCAATACGCCGTAGAGGAGAAGCCCCTTGGCACGGGAGGAGGTCTCAAGAACGCCAGGGACCTGGTCGAGAGCGAGGAGTTCTTCTTGGCCATGAACGGGGACGTGATAACGGACCTGGACCCGTTGAAGCTGGTGGAGAAGGAGCGGGAGAACCCTTACCTGGGCGTGCTCGCGCTCGTCCAGCTGCCATCGCCTTACGGCGTGGTCATCACGGACTCCTCCGGGCGCGTGAGGGAGTTCGTGGAGAAGCCACTCCTGCCCGACTATTGGATAAACGCTGGCGTCTACTGCCTGAGGCCTGAGGCCCTGGACTACCTGCCCGATAGAGGAGATGTGGAGCGAGTGGGCTTCCCGGAGCTAGCCAGGGAGGGCAAGCTCGCGGCCGTGAAGTATGAGGGCGTTTACTGGCGTGCCATAGACACCTACAAGGACGTGGAGACGGCCTCCAGGGAGCTTGAGGCCCGGAGGAGCTCCTGGCCTAGGCGAGCGGGGGCTGGGAGCTCATAGCCTGTCGATAGAGCCGCCCCTGCTCACGTTGAGGCGCCACTCGCCCTTGTAGGAGGTTACCACGCCTCCCCTGATGAGCACGCGGTCTCCCGGCCTCAGGTCCGTGATGTTGTCATCCCAGAGCACGAGCTTTATCCGCCCGCTTCCATCTGAGATGATGGCCTCAAGAATGGAGCGCTCAGTGCCGCGGGCCAGGATACGCTTGGGCTCACCCACCTTCAGCACCTCGGCCTGGAGCTCCACGTTCCTCATGCCGGGCTTCAGGTCGGCTATTTTCACGGCCATCGACACCCCCGGCCTGGCTAACTTGAGTTCAACAGAATAAAAGATATATCCCCTCCCCAGCCCCTTATGCTCGGTGGGCCAGCTTATGTCCCTGGTTGTGAGGGACATCATGGCCACCGAGGTTATCACGATCGACGAGAACGCCAGCGTGCGCGAGGCGGCCAAGCTGATGAGCGAGAAGAACGTGGGCTGCCTCGTGGTGCTCCGGGACAGCGAGCCGGTGGGCATCATAACGGAGCGGGACATCCTCGTGCGCGTGGTGGCGGAGGGCAAGGATCCAGATGCCGTGAGAGTGGGCTGGGTGATGAGCTCCCCCATCATAAAGGGCCGCCCCGACATGACCATCGAGGAGGCAGCTAGGCTCATGACTAGCAAGCGCATCAAGAAGCTCCCCATCTTCGAGGGAGGCCGCCTGGTCGGCATAATAACGCTCACCGACCTCGTGAGCGCCCAGCCCTACGTCCTTGAGATGCTTGAGGACATCCTGGCCACTGACTACCTGCCGCCCCGCTTCACCAAGCTCCTAAGGCCCAGGAGGCCAAGGCAGAGGGCGCGTTAAGCTCAAAAAGGACCCCTTTATTATACCCCTGGGCGCCGGGGTGGCGGAGCGGTCAACGCGCCGGACTCGAGGTCCCCCGGGCCTCCGGGGCCTTGGGCTGGCGAGGTTGGGGACGGGGTATCCGGTGGGCCTCGCGGCCCGCGTGGGTTCGAATCCCACCCCCGGCGCCACCACTCATGAGAAGGTGAGCTTGGCGTGCCGACAGCCGTCGAGGTGCCAGAGGGCCTTCTTGCCCTGCTCAAGCGGGAGGCCCGTGATAGAGGGCTCAGCCTAGAAGAGCTAGTCCCTGAGAAGCTCTCAGAAGGCTTGAGCGATGATGAGAGGGCTACCGCTTACCTTGAAGCGGCTATCTCCCTGCTCTCAGGCGCTGGCTAAGGGTGAGCTGAGACAGGCGAGCGAGAAGATATGGGGAGCTGCTGCTCTGGCCGTGAAGGCACATGCACTAGCCCGCGAGGGGAGGCGCCTCACCAGCCATGGCGAGCTCTGGGAGCACAAGGAGCACGTGGTGGCCGAGCTGGGCACGTGGGTCAGAGATGCCTGGGCTCACGCATCATCCATGCACGTGAACTTCTACGAGGGCTGGGCCACAGCGGCCGATGTGAGAGAGGTCCTGGAGCAGGTGGAGAAAATGGTCCAGGCTGTGAGCGAGTTGCTGAGCTAACGGTCTATTGCTGGGAGCTCCGTAGCGGTTACCTGCGTGTAAAGAGGGCCTCAAGGAGGCTTATTAGCGCCCTCACACACTAGCACTTGGCATGCCCGCGGGCAAGTGCAGGTTCTGGCTCCTAGATGTGAACTACGAGGTCGTGGACCACGAGCCGGAGCTCTGGCTCTGGGGCATCACGGAGGACGGGCAGCGGGTGCTCCTGATAGACCGCGGCTACTTGCCCTACTTCTACGCGGTCCTTGAGGAGGGCGCCAGGCCGAAGGGCCTGCTGGAGCGCGTGCGGGCCGTATCGCCCCTCGTGGTCTCGGCCGAGCTAGTGGAGCGGAGGCTCTTCGGGAGGCCCGTGAAGACCATCAAGGTGGTCTGCAAGGACCCGGAGGAGCTTGAGAAGGTGGCGAAGAAGGTGGCCAAGCTCGATGGCGTGAAAGAGTGCCTTGAAGAGGACCTGCGCTTCTCCATGTCCTACCTGATGGACAAGGGCCTGAGGCCCTGCGGCTGGCACATGGCCGAGGTCAGGCCCCTGGACAGGCCCTTAGAGCCCGAGCCACAGGTGGACGCGGTCTACGAGGTCGTGAGCGGTCCGGAGGCCTTGGAGGAGCACGAGCTACCGCCCCTCCGCATCCTGGCCTTCTACATGGTGGCCTACAGCCCGAGGGGCTCCGCCAGGCCGAAGGAGAACCCGGTGGTGGTCATTTCAGTCCTCACGGGCGATGGGGAGCTCAGAACCCTTGTGGCCGAGGGCGGGGATGATAGGCCCGTCATCGAGGCCTTCTGCGACTTCGTGAGCTCCTACGATCCCGACATCATCTTCGGCTACCGCTCCAACGACAGGCTCTGGCCCTACCTGGCCGAGAGGGCGAGGGTGCTGGGCATAGGCCTCCCTGTGGGCCGGACGGGCGCGGAACCTCACACGAGCGTCTACGGGCACGTCTCCATCACGGGCAGGGCGAATGTGGACCTCTACGACTTCGCGGAGAAGGACCTGCCTGCCGTGAAGGTGAAGACGCTTGAGAACGTGGCCGATTACCTGGGCGTCATGCCCCTTGAGGGCCGGGAGGTGCTGGACCCGCCCGACATAAAGTTCTACTGGGAGGACAAGACCAAGAGGCCGAGGCTGGTGAAGTTCTGCGAGGATTGCGTGCGCTGCGTCATGGGCATAGGCTGTTCTGCCCTGGAGTTCGCGGTCCAGCTCGCCAACCTCACGGGCATCCCGCTCGACCACGTCCTGACGGCCGCGGTTGGCTTCCGGGTCGAGTGGCTTCTCACGCGCGAGGCCAGGAGACGTAGCGAGCTGGTGCCCAAGCGCGTGCCGAGGCCCTATAGGCCCTACGTGGGCGGCATGGTGCTCAAGCCCAGGCCCGGCATCCACGAGCGCATAGCCGTGCTGGACTACAAGAGCCTGTATCCGAGCATCATGATAAAGAACAACCTCTCGCCCGACACCTACTTGGCCCCCGATGAGCCAGAGCCGCCCGAGGGCGTGAACGTGGCGCCGGAGGTAGGCCACAGGTTCAGGAGGGAGCCCCCGGGCCTCTACAAGGAGCTCCTCTCCACGCTGATAAGGGCTAGGGATGAGATAAGGGAGCGCCTGAGGGCTCTGGAGCCAGGAACGCCCCTCTACAGGCTCTTGGACGCCAGGCAGAAGGCCCTGAAGGTGGTGGCGAACGCCATGTATGGCTACACCGGCTGGCTGGGCGCCCGCTGGTATAAGCGCGAGGTGGCGGAGAGCGCGGCTGCCTGGGGCCGCTTCATCATAAGGCGCACCATAGAGATGGCCAAGGAGATGGGCATCGAGCTTATCTATGGCGATACGGACAGCGTGTTCGTGAGGTATGAGCCCGAGAAGGTGGAGGCCTTCCTCAGGGCCGTGGAGGAGGAGTTCGGCCTTAAGATAAAGCCCGATGAGGTATTCGAGCGCGTCCTCTTCACGGAGGCCAAGAAGCGCTACTGCGGCCTCCTGCCCGATGGGCGCCTGGAGGTCGTGGGCCTGGAGGCCGTCCGCGGCGATTGGTCAGCCGTGGCCAGGAAGGTCCAGAGGGCCGTCCTAGAGGCCGTCCTGAAGGCCAAGTCAGCGCGTGAGGCCCGCCAGAAGGCCGTGAAGATCGTGCGGGATTGGATAGCCAGGCTGAGGGAGCGCAAGGTGCCCTACAAGGACCTGGTGATCTGGGAGGAGCTCACGCGCAGGCCGGAGGAGTATAAGGTCCGCACGGCCCACGTGGAGGCGGCCAAGATCATGATGCGCTCCGGCTGGGAGGTTTCCGTGGGCGATAAGGTGGGCTATGTGATCGTGAAGGGCTCGGGTAAGCTCTACCAGAGGGCGGTGCCCTACTTCATGGCAGGCTACGACGATGTGGACCTGGATTACTACGTGCGCAAGCAGGTAGTGCCAGCGGCCATGAGGGTGCTGAAGGTATTGGGCGTGAAAGAAGAAGAGCTGCTGGCCGGTGGGGAGCGTAGGGGCCTAATGGCCTTCTTCGGCTGAGGGTGCCTGAGCTTCTCCCCCCGCCTCCTGCGCCTCCTCCGCCCCGCCTTCCGCTGCTCCTCCTGCAGCTTCAGCAGCCCTCGCCTTCAGCTCCTCCGCCAGCTTCCTCACCTCAGGTAGCAGGATGATCTCAACGCCCCTGGAAGGCCTAGCGCCAGCGGCTAAGCGCTCGCCCACCACATACCTTATGTGCTTCGCCTGAGCCACGTCTAAGAGCCGCTTAGTGATGATGCCGTCGAAGACTATGGCATAAACGCCCTCTAGCTCGTTCAGCTTCTGGATGAGCTCCCCCACGGGCACGCGACCTATTTCCTTGAGCTCCCTGTCGAGCAAGACGGCCTCAAGCGTGCCCTCCAGCTTCACGGCCAGCTCGGCCAGGTCCTCCTTGGCCAACGTAGGCCCCAGGAGCTCCTTGGCCACCTCCTCAGCCGGCACCCGGCTCGCTAGAGCCTCAAGCACCTCCCTCGGCGTTAACTCCTCGACCTCCTTGCCTCTCGGCGCGAGAGCCACGTATTTTATCCTGGCCGTGCTCAGGAGCTCCTTGAGCAACATCTCGCCCATGTGGTCGCCATCTAGGAAGGCCGTGGCCTCCTTACGCTCGCACAACCTGACGATGGTTTCGGGCACCTTCAGGCCGTTCATGGCTATGACGTTCGTGATGCCGCACTTCAGCAGGTTGATCACGTCCGCGCGCCCTTCGACTATGATAATCTCCTCAGCCTTGTCCACGTCCGGGCCAGCTGGCAGCCCCTCCGGGCCGTATTTGATCACCTTGGCTGGCACCAAGACCTCTGATACCTCCTTCATCACCTCGGCAGCGGAGGGCATCTTGGTGAGCGTCCAGTCGCGCAGTATCTCCTTGGCCCTCCTGACGATCCAGCTCCGCCTCTCCTCCCGCACGTCCACGATCTCCTCCAGCTTGACGCGGGCCGGGTATGGCCCCACGCGGTCCACGGCCTCCACGGTGGCCGCTATGATGGCCGTCGAGACCCTATCGAGCGCTGAGGGGATGATGATGGTGCCCACCGTCTTCCCCTTCGCGTGCCTGAGCAGCACCTCGATGCGCCCTACCTTGCCCGTCTTGGCCAGCTCGCTCAGGTCCAACTCCGGCCCGAAGAGGCCCTCCGATTGCCCGAAGACGGCGCCTATGATGTCGTGCCTCTCCACCACGCCATCTACCTCAAAGCTCAGCCTCACCTTATATTTCGCTGGCAGCTGAGCATGTGTCAATTCTTATCACCTACCCTTACCTGAGCTTGTGGCCTGTCTTCCTCATTAGCGTTTCTACCAGGCTGGGCAGGCCCTCTATGTCCTTGGCGAGGGAGCCCACCAAGCCCATGAGGTAGCGCCAGAAGCTCAGGTTCGCCTTCAAGCCCAGCCTTTCGAGCTCGCGAGCCCACTCTCTTGCCTGTTCGCGGCCAGCTGGGTCGAAGTCAGCAAGTATTATGACCTCGTCCGTCAGACTGGCGAGCTCCAGGGCTAAATCAGCTACTGGCCTCCTGCTCGCCCTCACCGCCACGAGGAGGCCTTCCACGCCCAGCTCCCTCAGGGCCTTCACATCGGAACGCCCCTCCACCAGCACGGGCACGCCACTCGCTGCCTCCTCCGAGAGCCTGCCCAGCACATCGAGGAGCTCCTCCAGCAGCCTCCTGAGCGCGCCCAACCTCCCTCACCTCGTCAGCTCAAGCGCCCTCACGGCCTCCAGGAGCTCGGGCTTGCGGGCGAAATGTTCTCTCACGGGCTTCAGGATATCGGCCAGGGCATCTGCCACCGCGTTCTTCAGGTCGAGCGGGTGGAGGGCTCCAGAGGTGAAGTCGGCCTCCAGCTCCGCGTAGCTCTCATAGGAAACGGGCCCGCCATACTTCTCTGGCCTGTCCACGTCCAAGCGCCCTAGGGCCGGGAAGACCACGAGCCTGGCGAGCTCCAGCACCGGGTTGTCCTCCACCTGCTTGGCCGGGCAGTAGGCCTTCCTCAACTTGGCCCTTATCTCATCCGGCTGGTCGTGCACGTAGATGCAGCCGCCAGGCACGCTCTTGGACATCTTGGACCTTATGCGCATGTTCAGGCGCTCGTCCTCATCGAAGGTGCCTTCCAGGGCCGCGCCAGGGCCAGCCAAGCCCATGAGCAGGGGCGTGTGGAGGCAGATGGGCTTCCGCCACCTCAGCTTCTCGGCCACGTCGCGGGTGAGCATGTGCACCTTCCTCTGGTCCACGCCAGCGCAGGCCACCTCCACCTCCATGTGGAAGATGTCAGCCGCCTGCATGCAAGGGTAGATGAGCCAGGCCGTCTCCACGTCCGTGGCCTCCAGGCTGCGGCCCATGATGGGCAGAGCCCTCCTCACGCGCCTCAGCGTGGCTGACTTCGCGACCAAGATGACCTTGCGCCAATACTCCGGGTCGGAGACCAGGTCGGAGGCCCAGAGGTAGCGGACCCCAGGCCCCCTCAGGCCCAGGGCCTCAAAGCACTCCCTGAAGTAGCGCCCAACGAGCCTTATCTTCTCCAGGTCGCCCCCTAGCTTGTTGTTTATCCAAGAGTGCCAATCGGCCAGGAAGACGGTGAAGCGGAAGCCAGCTTTCACCAGGTCGAGCATCTTGAGGCCGCACACGAGGCCCATGCCTATGTGCATGGGGCCGGAGCACTCGAAGCCCCAATAGGCGTGCGGGTGCTCCTCTGTCTCAAGGAGCTCCCTCAGCTCCTCCCGCGTGATTATCTCGGCCGTGTTACGTGCCACGAGCTCTAGGCGCTCCTCTACGTCCAAGGCAAATCACCTTCTCCTTCCTTGTTCAAGGCAGGGAAGGGCAGCCCGATATAACCTTTGCCTAGCCCCTGCCTCGCGACCAGCCCAGCCTGTGCCTCCTGAGCCCCTCGGAGCGCTTGAGCTCCTCGAACCTGCGCTTGAAGGCTGCGAAGCACTCCTTGCCCAGCAGGGGGATGCCGAACTCAAGAGCGTCCAGCACGAGCGGGTTCAGGCGCTCCAGCATGGCCCTGAACTCCTCAGGCGTGTAGCCCAGCGGCTCCACGGGCAGGCCAGGCTGAGCCAGCTCCAGCAGGCGCGAGAGGCGGTCTAGGAAAGGCTCCTCGAAGTCAGCCACGACCAACAGGTCTACGTCGCTCCACCTGCCGTGTAGCCCGCGGGCCACGGAGCCGTGGAGGATGACCGTGTGCGGCTTAAGAGTAGCCTCCAGCCTCACGCAGTATTCGGCCAGCTCCTCCGCGTGAGGTGCTCTCAGAGCCCTAAGCCTCGCAAGAACTGCCTCGCGAAGGCCAGCACCTCCTCCGCGCAAGCTATAGCCCTCCTAGCCGTGGGTTCATCATAGGCTTCGTGCGGTGTTCCGCTCGGTAGGGCATTAGGATACCTTGACGGAAGTGCCTGTCCAGCTCGCGTGCGGAGTCCATGAGGGAACCCACATCCTGGCCCGAGAGGCTGGCGAAGCGCTCTAGGAGTTCCCTGACCGAGTGCCCTATGGGCACTTCTCCTAGCGCATACAACATGGCCTTGACGGCCTTCTCGGCTGCTTGCTGGGCGTAAAAGGCGGCCGCATTATATCTACCGAGCTCAAGCAAGTCCTTGGCTGTCCCCAGGTCCCACTCTGCCTCGCTCAACCACCGCCTTGCCTCCGATAACCTGTCCAAGGCACCTTCAGGCTTCCTGCGCCGGAGGGGGCTTTAAGCTTGTGATGGCGGCCCGCGGGCCTGTCCCCCACGCGACTAACACCCGGCCTCAGCGAAGGGGCAGGAGCGCCCCCCTCGGCCGAGCTCTCTCATCGCGGGTCTTAGGCCCGCTGGGCAGGCTGGTGGGGCGCCTGATCCGCGCCCTGTCCCGCGCCTGGGTATGCCTTGGCCCATAGCGGCCTTCTAGGCCCGCTCGCCAGGCCCCGTCAGCGCGGGAGCCTGCCCTGGGCCGCCAGAAAGAAGGACCCTAGAGCTCCTAATTAGCTTAGCCCATGGCCTCGGCCACCATCTCGCAGTAGGGGTCCCCCATGGCCACGCAGGCCGTCTCGCGAACCCTTATCTCCACCTTCTTGTCCATGGATTCCGCTACATACCTCAGGATGCCAGCGAGACCTCCGCGCCACATGTGGCAGACCGGGCGGCCCACGTTCCCCCACTCCTCGGCCACCGTGTGCCAGAAGCGCACCACCACCCGGAGGGGCTCCTCGGAGAGTTCCACTATCTCGTGCTTGCTCCACCACCCCCTCACGCTGGCCAGCTCTAAATATTTCCTCAGAATATCGAAGCCGCTTATGCCGAAGAGCTTGGCGTGCGCCTCGGAGAAGCTGTAGGCCGATATGTAGCCTGCCCTATACATGATGGTCGCTGCCCCTCCCTCGCCCAACACCTCCTCAGCCACCTTCTGTATTAGGGCTATGAACTCGCGGTCGGTGATGATCATGGGCACATCGCCCAGCACCAGCCGCCCGGCATCATCTAGCCTGAGCTTATCTAGGAGCTCCCTCAATAGCTCGTGCTTGTTCGAGAGTTCCTCAGCCGACATCTTCCATCGCCAGGCGCCCCTCTGGCCATGCGCATAAAAGGCCTTTCGCACCCCGCTCGGCAGCCAGGTAAGCCTTAATAGGCCTAGCTCGTGCGGCCGAGGGGGCCAGATGGGGCATGCCCATGCGGATACGGAAGCAGGACACGCCCGAGAAGCTTGTAATAGAGAGGCGCCTCCACGTGCACAAGCACAGGCTGGAGCTTGACCGCGAGCGCTGCGTGGTCTGCGAACTCTGCTACCTCATCTGCCCCCGCGAGGCCATCACCATCACCGTGCCTGAGAAGGAGAAGTGGCCCGAGGAAGCTGGCCCGAGGAAGGCTAGCATAGATGTGGACGAGCAGAAGTGCCAGTTCTGCGGCATCTGCAATTGCATCTGCCCCTTCGGAGCCATGAGGGTGAGCAAGGATGGCGAGCTCATCATACCTGTGGTGGAGTCAGAGAGCTTCCCGAGGCTCCTGCGCGAGGTGGAGGTGGACGTGAGCAAGTGCCCCCCAGGCTGCGTGGAGTGCGAGGAGGCATGCCCGTTCGGCCTCATAAAGGTGCGCGTCCTAGGGCCAGATGGCCGCGAGCTAACGCCCGAGGAGGCCAAGGAATACCCTAGGCCCGAGGAACTGAAGGTGCAGGTGAACGTGGACCTGGAGGGCTGCCCAGGCTGCCGCCTATGCGAGCTGAAGTGCCCGGAGGGCGCGATAAGGGCCGTGAAGGTCATCCACGGCTCCATAAGGATAAACACGGAGATGTGCCCGGAGGGCTGCCGCGATTGCGTGGACGTCTGCCCCGTGCCTGGCACGCTCTACGTGGGCGACGATGGCAAGGTCAGGGTGAGCGAGTTCACGTGCGTCTACTGTGGCGCCTGCAAGCTCATCTGCCCGGTCGAGGGTGCCCTGGAGCTCGTGAGGACGCACATAAGGCACGAGCCCGTTACCTCTGGCGCCTGGAACAAGGCCCTGGAGAAGCTGACCTCCACCGCCCAGCTGACCCGCGAGCTCGCGGCCAAGAGCCTGGCCAGGGGCCAGGAGGTCGTGCAGAAGAGATTGGGCTACCTGCTGCCAGCTTAGGGACTCAAGGCTTAAAAGAAGCGGCTGCACCGCCCGGGCAGAATGAGGGCTTGGCGTGCACGTGGTAGGCGCCCCAGAGGCCCTAGCGGCTGCCCCGAGTGCGGCGGCATCCTCATATATGATAGGGACACGAAGACCTACACCTGCCAGAGCTGTGGCCAGGTCTTCACGCGCGAGGAGCTGGCCGAGGCGCGGAGGAAGATAGCTGAGGAGCTCCGGCAGGCCATGATGGGCAGCGCGCTTGAGGAAGAGGAGAAGGAGCGCAAATACAGGGAATATCTGAGATGGTATCTATCGCGCAAGGAGGAGTGAGCGGGCGAAGGGCCGTGCTTCTCCCGGGCCAGCCCTAGCCTGCACTAGCGGTGAGGCTCTCACGCCAGGCCTCTCGCAATCCTTTTAAGCCTTCCCGGCCGCGCCAGCCTGAGCCATGTTCAAGTTCAAGAGCGAGCTGAGGGAGGTGGAGGTCGCGGGCATCAGAATCGGCGGGCCACCGGGCAAGAACCCCACCGTGCTGGCGGGCACCATCTTCTACCACGGCCACAAAATTGTGAAGGACCCGGAGAAGGGCGTGTTCGACGAGCAGAAGGCCGAGGAGCTCATCAACCTCCAGGAGGAACTCTCGGACAAGACGGGTAACCCATGCATGGTGGATGTCATGGCCTCCAACCCAGAGGCCATGGTCAGGTATTTGGACTTCGTGGCCGAGCACACAGAGAAGCCCATCCTCATAGATGGCACCACCGCCCCCGTGAGGATAGCTGGCCTAGAGCACGCGGCTGAGGTGGGCCTGCTCGACAGGTTGATTTACAACTCCCTCTCGCCAGGCTTCTCCCAGGCCGAGGTAGCGAAGATTCAGGAGAAGGGCCTTAAGTGCGCCATCCTCCTGGCTCTTAACATACGCGATTTCACCACGGCTGGCCGCATCAAGGCCGTTAAGGAGCTCTTGACCGTGGCCGAGCAGCACGGCGTGGAGAAACCCCTTATAGATACGTGCGTCATGGACATCCCCAGCCTCGGCATGGCCTGCAAGGCGCTCCTCCAGCTCAAGGACGAGTTGGGCCTGCCGGTGGGCTGCTCTCCCCACAACGCCATAGATACCTGGCGCGGCCTGAAGACGAAGATGGGAAAGGAAGCGAAGAGGCCCTGCATGGCCAGCGCTGCCGTCATGGCCGTGGCCGTGGGCGCTGACTTCGTGCTATACGGCCCTATAGGGGCTGCCAAGTATATCTTCCCGGCTGTAGCGATGGTAGATGCCGCTCAGGCCTTCGTGCTCAGGGAAGAGGGTATAGCCGTCGGAAGGGAGCACCCGCTTTTCAAAATAGCGTGATGGTTAGAAGGCCGGGAAGGCGAGCGCCTCCAGGAACTTTTCTTTGAAATCCGGCTCCACGGCTAGCTCCACGAACCTAACACGCCTGGCCAGCTCCTCGGCCTCCCTCCTGAGTTCCACGTCCTTGAGCAGCATCCTGGCTCCAGCGCCAGCAGCGTTCCCTATGAACCTTATGCGCTCCTCGGGCACGTCCGGGCAGAGGCCTATGGCCCTGGCGCTGACCACGTTCAGGGACGAGCCAAAGGCGCCAGCTAGATAGAGCACATCAAGGTCCTCGGCTGAGAGGCCAGCCCTGGCCAGGAGGGTCTCGGCCCCGGTCCTTATGGCGGCCTTCGCGAGCTGGAGCTCCCTCACGTCCTTCTGCGTGATCACCACATCGTGATCCGTGGCCGCCTCCTCGCGCCAGGCTAGGACGAACTCAAGCACCCCATCGGGCCTCTCCCTCAACCTCCTCAGGCCCGGGCGCTTGACCATGCGGCCCGTCCTGTCTAATAGGCCAGCTCGGTAGAGCTCCGCTAAGGCATCTATGAGGCCTGAGCCACAGATGCCCACGGGCTTCTCGCCGCCCACGGTGGTGAAGACCACCTCGCCCGTCCGCTCATCGAGGCGCACGCTGTCTATGGCCCCGCGGATGGCGCGGGTGCCGCACGTTATCCTCCAGCCCTCGAAGGCAGGGCCAGAGGCGCAGGAGCAAGCCCAGAGTTCCCCCTCGTGGGCCAAGATGACCTCCGTATTCGTGCCTATGTCTACGAGCATGGCGGTCTCGTCCGTCTCATGGAGGTCGCTTGAGATAGCGTCCGCCAGGGCATCTGAGCCCACGAAGCCAGCTATTGGGGGCGGCAGGTAGATGTAGGCTCCCTCGCCCACCCTCAGGCCCAGCTCGCGGGCCTTCACCTCAAGGGGGGCAGCGACCGCGGGCGTGAAGGGCGAGACACCCAGGCCAGCCAGGGAGATGCCCAGCAGTGTGTGGTGCATGACTGTGTTCCCAACGCACACCACTTCCTGCACGTCAGAGGGCTCTGCCTTCGCCAGCCGGCAGACCTCCTCCACCAGCTCGTTCAGGCCCTTCACGAGCACTTCTTGGAGGACGCGAGCACCCCCCGGCTCCCTCATGGCGAAGGTGATGCGGGATACGATGTCCTCCCCATACGCTATCTGGGGATTCACGCGCCCTACCGTCGCCAGGAGGTCGCCCGCCTCTAGGTCCACGAGGTAGGCTGCGAGCTTGGTGGTGCCTATGTCCACCGCCAGGCCGAGGAGGGGGAAGTCCTCCGCCCTCACGGCCAATACCTCGCCCTGCCTCACGACCACGTGGAGCTCTTGGCCCGACCTGCTGAGGTCGGGCAGCTCCCTGAGGACGGACAGGTCGACTCTCGTGGCGCCCACGGCTTGAAACAGCCTCTCCACATCGGGTCTGAGGTCCTCCAGGCTCGGCCTCACGAGCTTAACGCTCGCCTTGGCTGCGGGAGGGCGCAGGGGGACGGGCCTCTCCAGGCCCTCAAGCATGAGCTGGTGCTCGGGCTTGGGGAGCTCCAGCAGGAGACGCCCTTCCTTGAGCACGCTAGCCTGGCAGGCAAGTCGCCAGCCTTCCGAGAGCTCCTCTGGCGTGAGGAGGCGTTCCTCAGCAGCCGAGGGAGGTGAGAGCGCTTCCGCGCCCTCCAGCACCCTCACCTTGCAGCGGCCGCAGAGGCCACGGCCACCGCAGCTGGAGGGGAAGTAATAGCCAGCCTCCCTTAGGGAGGAGAACAGGTTCTCGCCAGGCCTGACCGGGAGCTCTAGGCGCATGGCTTTCAGCCCTGTCGGCGCTTGAGGCGGTCCTCATACCTGCTGAGGTCTATGGTCCTCGTGGGCTTCTCCGGCAGCAGGCCCTCGGGCTTGAACATGAGCATGAGGATGAGCATCAGACCCAGCAGGATATACTCCAGCCAGACCACATCGAAGGGCAGGAAGGGCTCAAGGGGGCGCTTGAAGATGATGATGAGGCGCTTGAGCACGATGAAGGCTATGGTGCCCACCATGACGCCCACGTTGTTCGCCATGCCGCCTATGATGAGGATGGTCCAGGGCCAGAAGGTCCAAGTAACCCTGTCGTAGGCGATGGCGGACACATATGTGATGTAGAAGGCGTAGAGGGCGCCCGCTATAGCGGCCATGGCAGAGCTCAGCACCATGATCTTCGTCCTGTAGCCCGCCACATCCTTGCCCAGCACCTCGGCGGCGATGTCGCAGTCCCTGATGGCCCTCAGCGTGCGGCCCAGAGGCGACCTGGCCAGGCGCTCCGAGTAGTAGAACAGGGCCAGGGAGATGCCTGTTATGATGATGGCGGCCCCCGCGATCCTGTAGGCTCCCAGGAAGCCGAAGGGGTCTGGCGTCAGCACGCCGTAAGGCCCTCCTATGGCTGGCGTATAGCAGTGAAAGACGTATCTCATGGCCTCTGACACGGCCAGCATGAAGATGGCCAGGTATTCGCCTTTCAGTCTCGCGACCGGGTATGAGGCCAGGAAGCCGAGGGCCGCACCAAAGCTGGCTGCCAGGAGGAGGGCGAGGGCCAAGGTGCCCAGGGAGAGGGCCACGTCGGAGCTCAGGACCCCGTTGATGGCGGAGACCACGGGCGTGTTGTCCCAGATGTAGTCCCCCTCCACGGCCAAGAGGGCGGCTAGGAGGCGGCCCGGGATGGCGCCCACCACGTAGGCGCCCACGGCCACGCCAGCCGACTTGCCGAAGTCAGCGATGCCCGTGTAGCCGTATTGGATGTTGAGGCTGAGGGTGGCGATGAGGTAGATGGAGATGATGGCCACCGTGTCCAGCACGAACAGGAAGACGGGCGGTATCACCTGCCCACCACCCCCGTCAGGCGGGCAACGGCCCGAGAGCTCAGGCCAGCCAGCTTGGCCCTAAGCTGCCTGAGCACCTTCGACCACTCGATGCCCGTGAGGCCCTCGGGCGCTAGGAGGAGCGTGATGGCCAGCATGATGAGTGGTATAGTGATCCTGTAGCCCAGGAACCAGGGCCCCACGGCCAGCGAGATGGCATACGTGATCAGGTATTCCGAGAGGCCAGCGATGGCGCCGCCCAGGATGGCCCCGTAGATGCTGTAGAAGCCGCCCACGATGCTGGCCGTGAAGACCGGCACGATGAGCACGAAGCCCAGGCAGGTGTCGCCCCTGAAGTAGAAGGACAGGAAGACGCCGGCCAGGCCCGCCAGCCCACCGGCCAGTATCCAAGAAACCGTGTAGACGAGTTCCGTGTTCACGCCGAACACACTGGCCAGGTCGGGGTTCTCTATGGTGGCTCTCATGGCTATGCCGAAGCGCGTCTTGGTGAGCAGCAGGTGCAGCGCGAGGGTGCAGATGAGCACGGTGGCCAGGGATGTGAAGAAGACGCCAGGCTGCCCCGCCAAGGTGAAGTCGTGGGCCTTGAAGGGCATGAAGCCCCTCGTCTTCAGGGGCTTGCCCGTGAAGCGTGGGTAGAGTTCCCTGAGCGTCTCAGCGTAGACGTTCAGGATGGCGAAGATGATCATATCGTAGCCGAGGGTGGCTATCATCAGGTGGTCTATGGTGGCCCCCCTGGCCGAGAGCGGCTTGAGCACGAGCTTGTAGAGCGCCAGCGCTGCCCCAGCCCCGAGCACGAAGGCAATGGGGATGGCCGCGTAGGGGGTGAGGTGGAGCAGGTGCAGGACGGAGAAGGCCGTGTAGAGGCCTATGATGGCTATCTCGCCGTGGGCGAAGTTCGGCACCTTCGTGGTAATGTAGGTGAGCGTGAGGCCGATACTCATCAGTATCAGCATGCAGGCGTAGGTTATGGCGTCCCTGATCAGTATCCACATCCTCTCATTCCCCGGCCACCGGCCGGGCGTTGTTATTTAAGCCTTTGTTGGCCTTAGGGGCGCCCGAGGGACCTATTAAGGCCTTCCTTAAGGAAAGCCTTAAATGGAGGATACCCGCCATGGCCACCCGGTGAGGGGCATGGAGCTCAGAGGGCCTCTGGCTATAATAGCGCTCATAATCTGCCTCGGCGCTGGCATCGGCATAGGCTACGGCATCAGCGCTGCGGTCGCGCCCGCCAAGCCCGTTGGCCTCACGGGGACCATCAAGATAGGCGGGCTCATAGAGCTGACGGGAGACCTAGGCCCCTGGGGCCCGATGTATGAGGCCGCCCTAGAGCTGGCTGAGTCAGACGTAAACGCCTGGTTGGAGGAGATAGGCGCTGGCTTCGAGATCGACATCGTGATTGAGGATGTCGCGAGCGACCCGGACGTATGTCTGGACAAGGTAAAGGCCCTACACGCCCAGGGCATCAAGTTCTTCGTCGGCCCCACCTCCAGCGGTGAGCTGAGCGCCATCTTCGAGTATGTGAGAAGCAACCGCCTGCTCGTGATCTCCCATGCCTCTACTGCCATTAGCCTGGCTAAGTCCGATGACTTCGTGTTCAGGGCCTGCCCGAACGATGCCGCCCAGGGGCCAGCCATCGCCAGGATGGTGTGGGACGCTGGCGTGAGGTACCTCGTCATCCTGCACAGGCAGGACGACTGGGGCGTGGGCCTGAAGGATGCCGTGAAGGAGGCTTTCGAAACGCTAGGCGGCGCGGTCGAGGCCGTGATCCCATACACCGAGAAGCCAGAGTATGGCACTGAGGCTGCCACCCTAAAGGACAAGGTAGAGGACGCCATTTCCGCTGCTGGCGGCGATAAGACTAAGGTGGGCGTGCTGGCCATAAGCTTCGGCGAGATAGCCTCGATAGTGCTGGCCTGCAAGGAATACGACATCCTCAGCCAGGTGAAGTGGTTCGGCTGCGATGGCTTCGTGATGTGCACCGAGCTGCTCAGCGACGAGGTCGTGGACTTCGTGTTGGCTACCGGCATGGTCTGCACGGTCTTCGCGCCCAGCAGGTCCCCGAAGTTCACGCACGTCCGCGAGTATATCTACGACCAAGTGGGTGAGGAGCCAGATGCCTACGCCTATCCGCTCTACGATGCCGTCTGGCTGATCGTGCACTCCCTCATGCACGTGGGCGTGTATGATCCCGAGGCCGTGGGGAAGGTGCTGCCCAAGATAGCCGAGAACTACTTCGGCGCCACGGGCTGGATGAAGCTGAACGAGGCTGGCGACAAGGAGGCCTCGGACTACGACCTCTGTGCTGTCGTAGAGACCGAGCCGGGCAAGTATGAGTGGGATTACGTGGGCAAGTGGATCTACACCACGGACACCATCGTCTGGACCACGCCCATCTACGGTTGAGGCGCCCTTATATTCCCCCATCCTTATTTTTGCGAGGTGGCGCGCATGAGCGAGGACATGATATTGCGCACCGAGGGCCTGAGGAAGGCCTTTGGGGGCCTCGTGGCCCTAGATGACGTGAGCGTGGAAGTGGAGCGCGGCTCCGTAACGCTTATGATGGGGCCTAATGGCGCTGGCAAGACCACCTTCCTCCGCGTGGTGTGTGGCATCTACAGGCCGGATGCTGGCCGCGTGTTCTTCGAGGGCCAGGACATCACGGGCTTGAGGCCCCACGAGGTCTACCGGCTCGGCCTGGTGAAGACCTTCCAGATACCACTCCCCTTCACCAGGCTGACGGTCCTTGAGAACCTGCTGGTAGCGGCTCGCGGCAACCCTGGCGAGAGCGTCCTGAAGGCGCCCTTCAGGAAGGCCTGGGAGGAGAAGGAGGAAGAGCTGGTGGAGAAGGCATTCAGGATAATGGAACTCCTCAAGCTCGATCACCTCTGGGACCACCCTTCCTATGGCCTCAGCGGTGGGCAGATGAAGCTCCTGGAGATCGGCCGCGCCCTCATGAGCGATGCCAAGATGATTATGATGGACGAGCCCATCTCGGGCGTGAACCCCGTCTTGGCCCACGAGATATTCTCTAGGATATTGGAGCTGAAGGACAAGCTGGGCATCACGTTCTTCATCATAGAGCACCGCCTGGAGATAGCCCTAAAATATGTGGACTACGTGTATGTCATGGACAGGGGACACCTCCTCACGCAAGGCAGGCCGGAGGAGGTCATAGACGACCCGCGCGTGATAGAGGCCTACCTCTGAGGCGCGATCTCGCTGGAGCGTTTTCTACTGGAGCTCTTCTGCCCGCCTTTTAGGGTCTTCTCCACAAGAGGCTTCGCAAGGCTTGCTAGCAGTTTGGTGCGGGGGGTGGGATTTGAACCCACGCAGGCCTACGCCACGGGCGCCTCAGGCCCGCCCCTTTGACCTGGCTCGGGAACCCCCGCACCCATTAGGGAGCCGTTGGAAGAGGGATATAAGCCCTCCCTCATGTCTAGGCCTGTCGATCCAAATCACCTCTTGAGGGCTAGACCCGCATGACGTAGCAGTAATACCTATGCTCTTTATAAGTGTCGAGGCCGCCTTAGCATCGGAGGTATGTCCGTTAAGCTGTCTGAAGTTAGAGCTGCTACGGGCGAAATATGGCAAATGGTTCGATGAGGGCGATCGCGCGATTAAGGAAGGCCGCATATACGCTTTTAGAGCTCAGGATTGCATGAGCGGTGAGTGGCTGCTGAACGTGTTCGTGCAAAATGAGGGGAGGAAGGCCCTGGTGAAAGCGGTGGCGAGCCAGAGGACCACGGAAATCCACGCTCAGCTGAAAAGGCGGACGGATGTATTTGTCGAGGGCAGGGAGCCGGGCAAGCTCTATCACCCCCTCGGCATATCCTTTGTCGTGAATGGCCACGTGCGCTGGAGGCGAATACGTTGGGAGGACCTAGACGAGGACCTAGACCAGGTTCCAGTAGAGATACGCGAGAACTTCACTCTGGCCAAGTATGAGGATGTCTCTCGCCCTGGTGCTGGTGGTCCGCTCGTGGGCAAGGTGGTGGCCGTGGTGGGCGTCGATGAACCAGACAAGATGGCCCTGCTCTTCATGTTGGAGAAGGTCAGGCCTGCCTTCAGATGCTCCACGCCATAGGCATCACAAGGAAAGGTGGCGCTGGGTGGCCTCCCTCACGCGGCTTCCTCTAACTCGTGCTTTATTTGTTCGAAGGCCTCCCTGAGCGCCTTATACATGCCCTCTACGTGCTGTGGTATGACCTTGGTGTTCGCTATCACGGGCATGAAGTTTGTGTCGCCTAGCCACCTGGGCACCACGTGGACGTGCACGTGCTCCTCCACGCCAGCGCCAGCCACGCGGCCTATGTTGATACCCACGTTGAAGCCGTGGGGCCTGTAGGCCAGGCGGATGGCCTTCATGGCCAAGCTCACGGTCTTCCACAGGTCTAGGAGTTCCTCATCCGTGAGTTCACATAGATCTCCCACGTGCCTGTAGGGCGCTACCATGACGTGCCCCGTGTTGTATGGATATACGTTCAGCACCACGTAGCACGTCCGCCCCCTGTAGACGACCTTGTTCTCCTCGTCCTTCCCCGGCTCTTGGAGCTGGCAGAAGAGGCAGCCTCTTGTCTCGTGGGCTCGCACGACATAGGCCATGCGCCAGGGCGCCCATAGGACGCGGAGGCCCCCTCCGCTGCCAGCTTGTGCTCTCAGCACGAGGTCGGCGTTGGAGTAGGGCACCAGGTCTTTCTTCCCAATGCCGAGCTCGGCCAGGAGCTCCCTGGCCTTCTCCTCAGCCGCCTTCACGTCTAGGTCTGGCCCGGTGCGGACCTCTAGCTCTAAGAAGGCGCCCACGCCCTCTACGTCATCTAGGTGCACCTCCACGGGGCCTAGCTGGTAAATGGTCCTGCGCTTCCGCACCACCGCTCTCACGGGCAATATCCGCTTAAGGAACTCTGCCTCCTGCCTCCCGAGCTTTATCACAGTGGCCTCGCAGGGCCTTGGGCCTGACTGGTCCTCGCGCTCGTAGTAGATGAGCTCAGCCTGCTCTTGTCCCTCTACCTCCCTGAGCTTAAGCCTGCCCCTCGGCACCTCGAAGTAGTAGTCCACCTGTTTGAAAGTGCCGCTCCCCTCGGCTCCCAAGGAGAGGAGCTTCTCCTTGGCCTCCTCGGGCTCTCTCAGCCTGGCCTTTACCTCCACGTTCAAATGCCTCTCCATATCCGCACCACCGCCCGTAGGCCACGCGATTTAAGTCTTTACCTCAGCTCTAGGCCAGCGGGTATCACCAGGTCGGCTATGTCCACACAGCACTTGCCTATCTCATGCATGAAGTGGGCCGCCGAGAGGGTTATAGCCCCAAGCTCGCCCAGAAGCTCGGCTCCCTCCTCCACCGACCTGAGGGCCTCCCCCAGGGCCTCAACCAGCGCCCCCTTCACCCGGCCGACCAGCTCTGCCTTCTTGGCCAAGAAAGCCTTCACGGCCAGCTCCTGCATCTCCTTCAGCAGGCCCTCGGCCTTCGACAGCCTATCTGAGATGGCCTCTAGGCCAGAGCCGTGTGGGAGCTTGAGCGTGAGGCTGGCTATGTCTACTGCGTGGTCCCCTATGGACTCTATGAGCTTAGCTGCCATCCTGTAGTCAAGGCAGTCAACAGGCGTTAGGCCGAACTTCTCGGCCAGCTTGAGGTCCCTTATTGCGGACCTGAGGAGGCGGACGATGAGGAAGTAGAGCCTGTTCACCTCCTCATCCCGGTCCACGACCATCTCCGCCAGGGCGCGGTCGCCGGTCAAGAGGGCTAGGACGGCATCGGAGTGCATGCTCTTCGTGATGGCACTCTTACGGGCCAGGAGCGTCCTAGGGTCCACGGCCGATGGGTTCACCAGGCAGTTGAGAACCACGCGTCTCAGGTCCTCCTCCACGATCTCCAGGCCCACGAGCCCTCTCACCGCGTGCCTTATGGCGGATTTCACGCTCGCTGAAATGCGGTTGCTGGCCACCACCTCGACGATGTCGTAGCCGAGCAGGTAAGCCCCTATGATGGCCCAGCTCACCTCCTCCGGGCTCTTCCTATCGCAGCGCACCACCGTGCTCGTAGGCTCCTCCTCCTCGCTCAGGAAGGGCTCTATGATGAGCTGCCCTCGCGCGGTCTCGCTCACGGCCAAGATGGTGCCCTTCCTCACGCCAAGCCGCTTGGCCCAGGCCTTGGGGAGGGAGATGACGAGCGTGCCTCTACCGACCTCCTGCACCTTCCTCAACCTCAAGGCCAACGCCCTCATCGGCCTGACCACCGAGCACTCTTAAGAAGGCTAGGCCCCCGCTCCCTGCCAAGATGGGGAGCCCATGAGACGTGGGACGAAGCTGCTCGTGGCCGCGAACTTCGTGTCCTGCCTCAGCTGGGGGCTCTGCTGGACCTACCTGAACTTCCGCCTCTACGACATAGGGGCCTCCTACGCTCAGCTCTGCCTCCTAGACTCGCTTGGGGCGGTGGCCGCCCTTACCTCGCGCATCTGGGGCGCCCTCTCGGACTACTACGGCAGGAGGAAGCCCTTCGCCCTCCTGGGTCTCACGGCCTCGACCTTCCCCATGGCCCTCATGGCGGCCTTCAACAACAGCATCTGGGCCCTGCTCCTCTCCTATCTCGTGGCTTACCTGCTCTGGTCAGCGGGCTACCCGGCCTTCATAGCAGCTCTCACGAGCGACCCGGAGAGGGAGAGAGCATCCGCTGCCTTCTTCTTCCTGGGCTCGGCGGGCTGGGCGTTGGGCGCCAGCCTCATGGGGCCTGCCGAGCGAGCGCTCGGGCCTGCTGGCGTCTTCCTAGCCTGCCTGGCCATCTCCCTGCCCTTCCCAGCCATCATGGCATTCTACGAGGAGGAGCCGCTGCCCAGGAAGGAGGGGCCGGTGGGCGCCTACATCAGAGGGGCGTTATCCCTCCGCTTCAGGGCCGGGAGGGGCTTTGGCCTCCTCCTCAGCAGCGTGTTCCTCGCCTGGCTGGGCCTCCAGTGGGCTAGCCCCCTGGCCAGGATGAGGCTCTACGACGCGCTGGGGCGTTCCAAGGAGCTCGTGGGCTTCATCTGGGCCGCCAGCTCCATCATATCCTCCCTGGCAGTCCTAGCTGGCGCCCGCGTGGTCAAGCGCATCGGGGCCGTGAGGGTGTTGGCGGCCTCCGTGCTCTCCTACGCGGTCCTCATGCCGTGCTTCGCCCTCCTCCAGGACCCAGGTGCCCTGGTGGCCGCCTGGCTCATCCCTATCTGGCCCTTCTTCAACCTGGGCTACACGCTCAGCCCAGCTGAGTTCTCCCGGGAGGAGCACAGGGGAGAGGCCATGGGGGCGGAGGAGGTAGCTAAGAACGCTGGCATCATCCTGGGCATCACGGGGGGATTGATGGCCGACCGCATAGGACGTGAGAACAGCCTTATCCTCTCGGCCCTTCCGCTCTCCCTCGCTTTCCTTCTGACCTGCGCTTGCTACGGGAGAGCCCGGGGCCTCAGAAGAACTTAGTCATGATGTAGGCGTCCTCCCCATCTGGATAGTAGTGCTTGATGACATCGGTCTTCTTGAAGCCCAGCTTCTCGTAGAGGCTGATGGCCGGGAAATTGCTCACCCGCACCTCTAGGAAGCACTCCTCCGCCCCGTAGCGCTCGACCATGCGGGCCAGGACCTCCTCCATCATGGCCGTGGCGATGCCCCTCCGCCGGTAGGGCGGCAGGACAGCTATGGAGATCACGTGCCCCTTGCGCTTGCCCAGGCCGAGGAGGCCATGCTCGATGCGGCACATGATGTAGCCCACTATCTGCCCATCGGCCTCGGCTACTATGAAGAGGTCCGGATAGCGCTTGTGGATGCTCAGGAAGAACATCCGGCTGTAGTTCTCGGGCAGGCAGGTGCGGTTGATGTAGATTACCCGGTCGAGGTCTTCCGGCCTGAAGTCCCTCAGCCGGAAGCTCAAGGCCCCTCCCGCCTACCATGATATTGGCAGCTTATAAGGCCTCCGTGCGGGCAGTCCACGCTGAGACTCCTTCACTTCAGCACCGGGAGCGTTATGTTGCCGTGCGTCATCACGAGCACCGAGGCATCGTGGCCGACCAGCTCGAAGGCCTTCTCAAGGCCCTCCTGGGCCGTGCGGGCTGGCTCAAGCCTGAAGACATCGCGCACCTGTTCCTCGGGCATGGCCGAGACCAGCACTATATGGGCCTTTTGGAGGGCATGCATGAGGTAGTATGCCTTATGGCCACCGAGCCTGAAGTTGCTCTTTATCTCGGCCTCCATGTCCTCAAGCGTCTTGAACCTGCTCATCCACTCGAAGAACACCTTGTGCCCGTGGCCCTCAGGGCACTCTGCCACGGCCACGATGACACCGCCCTCCTTGACGGCCTCAAGGGCCGTGTGAATGCCCTTGTAGGCCTGGTAGAGGTCTATGTCGTGCGGGTGGCCGCCCGGGCTCACGACCACCACATCGGCCTTCCCCTCTGTCGGCACCTTGTAGATTTCGTCCACGAGCTCCACGCCCTCCATGAAGGCGCGCTCCAGGTCGCCAGCGAAGGCCTTCACGACCTCGTGCTCTGGGTTCGCGACCACGTTCAGGATGAAGGCCACGTCGGCCAGCTTAGCGGCCTCCATCATGTCCTCGTGGACCGGGTTGCCCTCCAGCACGCCCATTCTAGCCTTCGGGTGGAGGAGCATGGCGTGGTTGAACTGTATGGTCCGCGCGGAGGAGACGCCCGGCAGAACGCTCTTCCTGCCGCCGCCATAGCCAGCGTAGTAATGGAGGTCTATGTCGCCCGTGAGGATGCGCACATCTGCCTCAGCGAAGACCTTATTCACCTCTACTCGGTTGCCGAAGCTCGTATCACCTATGTAAACGTGGTCGGGCGCCTGGCAGTCGTGGCTTATCACGCGGACGCGCTTTAGCACCTCTGGCCCCAGGAGGCGCTCGGCCTCCTCCGGTCTCACGGCCCTGTGCGTGCCGCAGGCGAAGAGGACCGTTATGTCCTCGTCCTTCACGCCAGCCGCGTTCAGCTCGTCCAAGAGGGGCGGCACCATGAGCCAGCTTGGCGCGGACCTAGTGTGGTCCTCGGCCGTGATGACCACCTTATCGCCGGGGCCCACGATATCGGCTAGCCTGGCCGTGCCTATGGGCTCAGCTAAGGCCCTCCTGACCTCAGCCAGCGGGTCGGGGGCAGGAGGCACCTCCCTCGGCTCGATAAGGCCTAAGAAGGCTCTACTGGGCACCTCCAGCCTTACCCTGGTCTTCCCGTAGGGGAGCCATACCTCCGGCACGGCCGACACCTGTGCTCATGCGGGCACTTAAGCTTACTGTGGCCTCTTGGGAGCCCCAGCTCAACCCCCGCGGGCTAACGCCTTCCTCAGCCCTTCCAACGCCTTCCTCAGGCTCTCCCTCCTGGCCTCCAAGGCTATCTCGCTCCTCGTGGCCTCTATGAGCCTCCTGGCCACGTCGCACTTGTGCCTGAGCTCGGAGAGGATGGCCTGGGCCTCGTCGAGCGATATGAGCTCCATGTAGAGCTCCTCCATGAGTGCCAGATGGCCCTCTGCCTCCTCCAGGCGGCCAGCCTTCAGGGCCTCTAGAGCGCGGCGCCTTAGCTCGCCAATCACGTCCCCCAGGGCGAGCAGATACTGGTCGTGGGGCACCTGGAGCTCCTCGGGCGTGGGAGGCTGGGCACCGGACACGAGGGCCGTGAAGACCTCCGCCTCGGCCAACTCCTGGTAGGCTGGGTTAAGTATGCCCAAGCCAGCTACATCTGGTCTCTGGAGCAAGAAGGCCCTGAGCTTAGCCAGCTCAGCACGGGCTTCCTCAAGCAGCTTGCGGGCTTCCTCCATCTGGCCCTTGTGGGCTGCGAAGATGGCACGCTTCGCCTTCTTTATCAAGCGCCTCGCTGCCTTCTGCACGTCCGCCCTGAACTCGTAGGCTTCCACCACCTTTGCCTGTGCTCTAGCCAGCGTCTCCGAGAGCTCCACCAAGGCCCCTCCTGCCGACCATGATGTGGGGCGATTTAAGGCTCGTCCCACGGGCCTGTCGGCATGGCTTATATATGCTGGCTTAGCCGTGCCGCGAGGGTGGTGGATGTGGGCGAGGAGAAGGTGGCCATAGAGATTCCCAGGAGGCTCTACGAGCAGATAAAGAAGCAGGTGGAGGAAAGCGGGGGCGAGTTCAAGAGCGTGGAGGAATACGTGGTCTTCGTGCTTGAGGAGGTCCTGCGCGAGGAGGAGGCCGAGAGCGCCTTCACGCCAGAGGAAGAGGAGGAGATCAAGAGGCGCCTCAGGGCGCTAGGCTACCTTTAGGCCCCGAAGCCCTGGCCCTAGGCCCTAGCTCGATCAAAGGTAGCCTAGCGCCTTCAGCCGCCTCTTCACGTCCTCCGACTCTAGGTCGGGGAGGTGTTTCCTTATGAGGAATATTATGTATTCCGTAACGCTCCTGTAGCCGGTGCCCTCCAGGGCCTTGGCCAAGCGCTCGTAAAGGGGCCTGGGGATGGAGATGGTGACGTATTCCACCACGGCCCCTCCCCGCGCTCTTGAGGGTGCCCGAGATAAAGGCTTTCGAGCAGGCACCACGACCCCGTGGCGAGTGCGCATATATTAACCACGGGGGCGCTCCTTAAGCGGTGGCCTGCCTTGGCGCCCGAGATGTTGGAGGTAGATGGCTCCCTCAAGAGCGGGAGCGGCACCATGCTCCGCCTATCCGTGGCCTTCTCGGCTATAACGGGCAGGCCGCTCCACATGACGAACATCAGGGCCAGGCGCTCCAACCCGGGCCTGAGGCCACAGCACCTAGAGGCCGTCCTCACGGCCGCGAAGCTCTGCCGAGCCCGTGTTTCGGGCGCCCGGGTGGGCTCCATGGAGATCACCTTCGAGCCCAGCCGCATCGTGGGAGGGCGCTTCAGGGCCGAGATAGGCACGGCTGGCAGCATCCCCATGCTCATCATGACCATACTGCCCATCTGCATCTTCGCGCCCGAGCCCGTCCGCGTGCTCATCGAGAAGGGCGGCACGGACGTTAGGCACGCGCCCACCATCAACTACATGCGCTACGTCCTCCTGCCCGTGCTGGCCAAGATGGGCGCGAGAGCGCGTATCCGCGTGCTCAGGTATGGCTACTACCCGCGCGGCCTGGGGGCTGTGGAGCTGAGCGTGGAGCCCCTGGAGGGGCCGCTACAGCCGATTGTGCTGGAGGAGTTCGGGGAGCTCCAGGCCGTGAGAGGCGTGTCGGTCTGCACCTTCCTTGAGAAGCGCAAGGTGGCGGACCGCCAGGCCAGGGCGGCTCGCGAGGTGCTGGCTCGGGAGGGCCTGAGGGCCGACATCAGGGTGATCTATGACCGCTCCAACCCTGCTCAGCGCGGGAGCTCCATCGTCCTCTGGGCTGAGACGGACACGGGCGTCCTCCTGGGCGCGGACGCGATTGGCGAGCTGGGCAAGCCAGCCGAGGTGGTAGGCCGGGAGGCCGCTGAGGCCCTCCTGGCCGAGCTGAGGGCGCGTGCCACGGCTGACGTGCACCTGGCCGACATGCTGGTGCCCTACGTGGCCCTAGCGGATGGCCACTCGGCTTACCTGGCCCGGGAGCTCACGGACCACATGGATGCGAACATCTGGCTGGCCGAGCGCATCCTTGGCGCCCGCTTTCACGTGCAGAAGGCGGATGGCCTCTACCGGGTGAGGTGCGAGGGCTCACCGCCCAGCGGGCCGTAAGGTTATAGGTGCCCCGATGGCCATGTGCGCTCAAAGGGGCTGGGGCCTTGACGAAGGTCCGCGTCCGCGGCATCTACGCCACGGGCCTCACGAAGCTCCTGCTCGAAAAGGGCTTCACCGTGGTCCAGCCCTCGCTCGTAATCGCGGAGCGCTTTAAGATGGCCCCCCTGGAGGAGGAACCTGATGTAGTGGTCTCCGACAGGGAGGACAAGCACGGCCTGGTGGCCTACGGGCCCGAGGAGCACCTGAACGCCTTTATCTCCGCCCTCAGGGAGGAGCTCCCGAACGCCATCGTGAGGCGCCAGCGCTTCGAGCTCTGGGCCCTTTACAAGGCCCGCGTGCTCGACCATGAGCGAGGGCTCTTGGACCTGGGCGGCGTGGTGGCCCGCCTGGCGCCTGGCGAGGAGCTGGGGCCAGATGAGCGAGCCGCGCTCGTCCAGGTGGTCCGCTTCGACGGCCGCAAGGTGCTGGTCTCCCGCTTCCCGCGCCTCAGAGGCGCCTTTGCCACCCTCAGGCCCTTCGAGCCGGGCGTGGAGGTGAGCGGTAGGATAGCTGATGCCGAGCTAGCGGCCAGGCTGGTGGAGCTGGCGAGCTCCCTGCTGCCGGAGGGAACGGGGCTTAAGTGGCGCTCAAGGGCAGCGAGGGCTGGCGAGGAAGAGCTGAAGGCTGACGTGAGCTCCCTCTTGGCTGAGTGGCAGGCGGTCCGCGAGCGGTTTGAGCGAGCGGAGGCACCTTCCAAGGTGAGGCCGGGGAAGGCTGTCGCGGACGTTGAGTTCCCTCTTGGGGCCAAGGAAAGGCTGGACGAGCTCAGGCGGGCCGTCTGCCCCACCCTTGAGGGCCACCATCGCCTGAAGGCCTGTGGTGGCGAGCTGGCCAGCTCCGTCGAGATGGCGGAGAAGCTCCTCTTCCAGGGCATGCCTGAGGAGCAGGTGCTCAGGCTATTCCAGGAAGTCTTGGCCCGGGAGCTGCCGGCCGAGGGCGACCTCCTGGCCATCCTGCACGTTAAGCTGGATGGCACGGTGCTGAGGCTGGGCGAGGGAGAGGTGCTGGCAGCCAGCCCAGATGCTCGGGAACTCCTGCTCGCTAGGCGCATCAGGGGGCGCGGCTTCTACGATGGCCTGAACGTGCGCAAGGAGCCAGGCGACATCGCGCTCACCCGGACGGGCCATGGCTCCATGAGGCTCGTAACGAGCTACCTGGCGCCAGATGGGGCCTACAAGGGCACGTATATCAACATCAACACGCCCGTGGAGGTCTGCCCAAGCCAGGTCAGGTATGTGGACCTGGAGGTGGACGTCTGCCTCTGGCCCGATGGCCGGGTGCGCGTGCTGGACGAGGAGCTCCTCCAGGCTGCCATGGAGGAAGGCGTGATAACGGCCCGCCTGGCCGAGGAGGCAATGGCTGAGGTGGAGCGCGTGCTGAAGGCTGTGGAGGATGGCCTCATAGGGCCTCCCAGCTCAGAGGAGCTCGCCCTTCTCGGCCTGGCACCTGCTGAGGAAGGCAGGGAGGCAGAGGGAGGTGGAGCTGGAGGTGAGCGCGGGGAGGGAAGGCAGGTCGAGGCGGAGGGAGCTGGAGGCTGAGGCAGCAAGCTACGAGGCGCCCATAGGCACCCTCTGGCTCGCCTTCACCGAGCGCGGATACCTTGCCGTCTCCCTGGCCACCAGAGCTGCCTTCAGGACGAGGCTGGCCTCCCGGGGCGTGAGGATAAGGCGCGAGCTGCCTGCTAGAGAGCTCCCCTTCGGCCTCAGGGACCGCTTGGACGCCTACTTCTCCGGCGAGCCCGTGAACCTGGCCCGGGCCGATGTGCCCATCTGGCTCGCCTGGGGGACGCCCTTCCAGCGGGCCGTCTGGCAGGCCATCAGGTGCATCCCCTACGGCCAGACGCGCTCTTACTCGTGGCTCGCTCGCCAGGTTGGGCGCCCCAGGGCCGCGAGGGCCGTGGGGCAGGCCGTGAAGGCCAACCCGCTTTTGCTCCTCGTGCCCTGTCACCGCGTGGTGAGGGCTGACGGCAGCATAGGAGGTTTCACGCCCAGCCTAGAGGTCAAGCTCTGGCTCCTCAGGCTTGAGGGCGCACGGCTTAAGTAGGCCCGGGAGGGCCGCTAAGGTGGCCATGATGAGACCGGCTATCAGCGAGCCGGTGAGCGGATTAGCCAGCGCTGAGCTGGTCGTGAGCAAGAAGCTCTTCCCCAGGCCTCTCCCGAAGGCCATGAGGAGCAAGCGCTGGCCAAGGGCGAGGTGGAAGTGGCCGAGCAGGGCGATGCATACGTGCTCAGGCTACCCGAGAAGCTCTACGCGTTCTACAGGCTAGATGAGAACGACTACACCATCATGGTATCTGAACGCGAGCCGCTAGTGCTCGTAGTAGCCCTCTAACCTATGCGCCCGCCACTCAGCGCACTTCTATGAGTTCGTATTCGAGCGAGCCGAGGCCCGCGCGGACGGCCCACTCTAGGTGGGCTCTCCACATGGGGCCTCCGTGCTGCCTGAAGGGCTTGAAAGGCGGCCAATCTAGGAGGGCGCTTATCTTGTCCGAACCCGGCTCAAGTGCGCCCACGTCCTCTGCTGCTGAGCCCGGCAGGCCCGGCGCCCTCAGGAGCAGGTCCACGCAGGCCTTGTCCACGGCCACGGGGTCGGGCGATGCCAGCATGCCTATGTCGAGCACCATGGGCACGTCCGCCCAGGGGAAGCAATCGCAGTGCGGCGTTATGTCGTAGGCTAGGTTGATGAAGAACGCCTTGCCCGGCCCGAAGAGGCTGAGGACGGCCTTGGCCGCGTCAGCGGTCCTCACGCAGAGCTCCTCATTGCTGGGGTGGTGCATCTCGGCCCAGCCCGTGATGGCCTTACGCGGGCAGAGTTCCCAGCAGCCGCAGGCCCAGAGGCACCTGTCCTGGTCCACGCGATACCTGCCGTCCTCCGTGCGGACTATGGCGCCAACTGGGCAGAACTGAGCGCAAAGGCCACAGCCATCGCAGAGCTCGGGCTTCACCTGGGGCTTCTTGGCCAGGTGGAGGGGCGCCCGGCCCTTCTTCGTCAGGCAGCCCACGCCCACGTTCTTCAAGGCGCCCCCTATGCCCGTGCGCGGGTGGCCCTTGAAGTGCGCGAGGGAGATGAGCACGTCCGCCTCAGCTATGGCCTGGGCCACCTCGACCTCCTTCAGCCTGAAGCCATCCACGCGGACGGGCACTCCAGTGAAGCCCCTCAGGCCATCGGCCACTATCACGGGCGCCCCAACGGTCTCGGCCGTTATGCCGTTCTCGGCCGCCGCCCTCAGCACCTTAATGGCATCGCCGCGCGGGTTCAGGAGGCTTATGCCCGTGGTGTCCGTTACGAAGGGCCTGCCGCCCAGCTCTCGGACCTTCTCCACCACCACGCGGATGTGCTGGGGCCTGAGGTGGCGCTGGTTGCCCGGAGCGCCCAGGTGGACCTTGATGGCCACCAGGTCGCCCTTCTCGACCACGTTATCGAGGCCAGAGGCGTCCAAGAGCCTGGCGAGCTTCTTCACGGAGGCATCATTAGGCCCCCTGGCTCTCATGTCCGTGAAGTAGACCTGGGACGGCATGCTGGCTAGGGCTTGGGGCACGAGGTATAAGAGCCCTCGCCCTCCCTAGAAGGAAGGCAGAGAGGTGCCTGCGTCTTGCCCGGGCGCGCTCGGCTGGACCACAGGCTGCTGCTGACGGCTGGCGGCCTGCTCATAGGTGCTGGCCTCTTCCTAGGCGGTTATGCCTCGCTCGGTAACCCCTGGGTCTCCGTGCTCACGGCCATCTTCCTCCTCACGGGCGTCCTCTTCTCTGAGGCCCTCTCGTCCGATAGGCCGGCCTTCTACGTGATCGCGGCCGCCCTCCTGGCCATAGCCGCTGGCTGCAGCCTCCTGCTCTCCGATCCAGCGGTGGTGCCAGCAGGTGCCTGCTCCTTCCTAGGTCCCATCCTGGTGGCCAAGGGGCTCAGCACGCGCAGGAGTTCCAAGCCTCAGGACCTGAAGCAGGACCAGTAGGGGCTTAGGGCTTTCTTCACATCCCTTATGACCTTATCAACAGCCCTCCTCACGGCCTCTGACTCGGGCGGTGGGCTCCTGGGCTCCTCAAGGCCCTCAGGCCCCAAGCGCATGGCTCCGGCCGCGAGAGCATACCAGCATCGGGGCAGAACACTCGGGTTGTAGCCGCTCCCTATAAGGACCGTGTAGCGGCCACCGCAGACCTCATCTGCCAGGCGGGTGAGGAAGCTCGTTATGGCGTGGAAGCCCTTGGCCGTGATGAGGAGGGAGCCGAGGAGGTCCATGAAGTGCGGGTCCGAGCCGCCATTCGAGATGAGGAAGTCGGGCCTGAACTCGCGGGCCAGGGGGGCCACTACCTCCTCTAGGACGCGCAGGTAGCCCCCATCCCCCGTGCCGGGCGGGAGGGGCACGTTCACGTTGTAGCCCTCGCCAGGCCCCTCGCCCACCTGGTGGATGAAGCCCGTGCCCGGGTAGATGGTCCTCGGGTCCTGGTGGATGGAAACGAGTAACACGCCCGGGTCCGCGTAGAATATCTCGCTCGTCCCATCGCCAGCGTGCACGTCGTGGTCCACTATCATGATGCGCTCTAGCCCGTGGTGCTTCCTCAGGTATTCGGCTAGGATGGCCACGTCGTTGAAGAGGCAGAAGCCGCCCCCGCGGGAGCGGGC
>Ga0190367_1000216_pt1 | contig 44932 bp, 83 predicted proteins | sample 4872181011_MG_FD_171838 | JGI IMG/M metagenome (GOLD analysis project Ga0190367, IMG submission 171838) | Hydrothermal vent microbial mat bacterial communities from Southern Trench, Guaymas Basin, Mexico - 4872-18-10-11_MG | ecosystem: Environmental > Aquatic > Marine > Hydrothermal vents >... | reverse complement strand
GATGGTAGAGGTTATAGTTGATAAAAGGAGGTTAGGAGCTTTAAGGTATGCATACGTGAGAGTGATTGATTCACTAGCACCAAACACTAGCGACAGCATGAGAGATACACTAATCGACGGAGACAAATACGACTTCGCAATTGATGGAATGATAATATACGCAGGAACAATCACAAAACCAGAGAAACTACTTATAAACGTAAGCTTAATGCTGAAAGAAGGTGAAGAGAAACTTCTAACGGCATTTCCATACTCATTAAGGGGAACGAGAAACAACCAGAACTACATACCGTTGGCAAAGGATACCGGTTATCCAATGCTACCTATGAAAAATGAAATCTACATTAAGATAGAGAACACAGACCCCGATAACTCAGTCGATAGTATAACCTACGCCATATTAGCATATCCAGTCATCAAGAGACCATGAGGGAAGAGAGAAGAGCGACAATTAGTGTAACACTTCCGGAACTCCTCACGGCGGCTATAGCCGAGGGATTACTCGATTATTACGATGCATGCTACACAATAACAATTCCGCCCGGTTACACATTAACAATTGTAAGGAAAATCCCTCCCGGAAAGATATCAATAGTGGCAGAGGAGAGATATGCAGTCTCAAGGGATGGAGCACTCGAGTGGTTTAACTACGTCGATAAGAAGTTAAGGGGTTACAACTTAGATGTAAGGCAGATGATATACAACACACCGATAAACTGGGTGAACGAACTCAGAGTACTACTTCCAACAAGAGAGGAGAGTAAAGTAGTTATAAGAAACAAGGATACGGAGAACCCCGTTGACGTGACAATAAAAGTATCGTATGGATACCTACCGAGAGACTTCTTCAACTTGGTAGTTAAAAGATATTTGGAGGAAATACAGAGGTGGAGTGGATGGCAGAGGTAAGGGAGTGCAATAACTGCAAAGCGAAGATAATTATAGACGAGTCGGGCAAGGAAATTAAAATAGAATTCGAAACTCCACCGTGTCCCGAATGTCTAAAATGGATTAAGGAGAGGGTGGATGAGCTATGCAAGAAGTAGGAGAGATGGAAAAAATAGTCAAGGAGATTAGGTCAATGAGGAGAGCAGTATACATCGCAATAATCCTCTACATTCTGTTCTGGGCAACCGTTATAGCGTTGATACACTTGGTCATGATTCCTGCGATAAAATGATAGGGAGAGACGTTTGGGATATTTCACCGCTTTATGAGGGGAAACCGCCGAAACCGAACATCGAACTTAGATGCCCATTCTGCGGTGGCAGATTCTATTTCAGATATGCAAAACCGTTCAGAAGGATGAGGGATGAGTATAGAGTTGACGTAAGTGTAAAATGTGAAAAGTGCTCTTCGGTATTTATATTCGGCATTCACATAACACTAGAAGAGTTTAATAAGATTAGGTATATTGATTACAGACACGTTGGACACGTCTTACTGTAGGTGAGGTATATGTGCCATGCACCGGAAACCCTTAGAGATGAAATAATAATAGCGGCTATTAAAAAATTAGTCGAAAATAAAGAGATTAAGGTTATATTAATTGACTCAGCAGGCAACGTAATTAGCGATATTTCGCTTTCAGCTTTGAGAGATGCCCTGAGAGGAGCTAATAATAAAGACTTCTCAACACTTGAAGCTGATGTTGAATCTATTTTAGCACAAATGGACATTAAGCTATCTGAACTTAGAGATGCACTTAGAGGAACTGATAACAGGACGCTGACAGATTTGTATAAGAAGGCTTACGATTCTACAAACGACAGAGAGAAGATTAGCATTGAGAATGATGCGGTTGGACTTGCTAAAGACAGCACTCTATCTTCGAGATTACCCAGAGAAATAGAGTTAGATGATGGAACTGGAGCTTATGATAAATTACATAGGTCAGGCAATGCACTACTAATCGCAATAAATGAAGATAAGATTGGATTGGCTAAAGAGACTACGCTATCAAACATTTTATCGCAGCTTGATATAACACTTTCAGCTTTAAGAGACGATTTAAGAGGAGTCGATTCAAGAACTCTGACAGACTTATACAACAAGATAAACGATTTGCTAACAGAGCTTCAACCAGTAAGTGCAAGTGATTCAGTTGCAGCTGCAGATAACACAGCTGGATTAACCGTTACGCTTGATAAAGGCGGAAGACCTTTTGTTGATGTTTACTACAACGTAGGCGGAGCTGCTGATATCTACATTGAAGTCTCGAAAGATGGATCGACATGGAGACCTTTAGATTCAGTTTCACCAACATCTGCTGAGGAGAAATTACTTCAGTATCCCTGGGTAGGCCATAGATATGTCAGAGTTAGAGTTCCAACTACTGGTATTGATGTAGAACTGGAAATAACAGCATCGAGGTGATAACATGCCTTTGCCACCAATTTTAAAGAAATGGATTAAAGAATGGAGAAAAACATCAGAGGGACAGATAGAGACAGATGAAATCAAGGATTTAGCAGTAACTCGCTCAAAGCTTGAGTATCCGACTGAGGATGTTAGCTTTGCTTATTTAGTTGCCATTGAAAAAGCTGAACAGACCATAAGTATTGGACATACTGATGAAAATTGGTTCATAAGTATTGTAACAGTAGATTCTTTTGCTGACAAAGGTGTAATTGGAACTATGGCACTTAGTGGAGATGTATCAAGCCCTCTGTTGCGATTTTCAAGTCCAGATACAACATATTTAGTAAGATTTGATCCGGATTCTTCAACAGCCGATGTAATAATCAGAAAATGTGATGCAGGAACATTTACTGATTTAGCGACTGAAGCTGTAGATATTACAAACAACAGGGTTTACAATGCGAAAGCCTCTATATCTGGTAGCACAATTAAAGTCTTTAGAAGTGAGCCAAATAGTTTGACCTTACCTGACACACCTAATGTTTCAGCTACTGACACAGGTTTTACTAGCGGCAAGTTTGGAGTTTGTGTAGCACGTTCCGGCCCCTATATGAACCAATTTAACCCATACTCTCGTCTTATAGCTCCAGCAACATCACTACCAAAAGCTAAAGCAGTAATGGAGGTAGAAATTGCGACTGAAGGAGGAATAAAACCTAGTTTAGTTCGAGATCTGAAAGAAATATCTCAACTAAGTGGATTACCTGATTTTCTTTACAGGGAAGCTAAGAAATACGAAATTCTAAGGTCAAAAGGATTCACAGATGAAGAGATTAAGCTATTATTTGGCGATATACAAACACACGTAGATTTAGCAAGCGTTACATGGGGAGCTTTTGACCACAAACCACAGCATAACACAATGCTAATCATGATTACAGGTGGAAATGCTTACACAGGTGAAAAAGCAATTCAAGAGCAAATAGAACACGCAAAATCTAAAGGACTTAAAGTGTTATCACCGCCGAGAGATTACAATGAAGCAATCGAGCAATACAGACAGCTAAAGCGAGATTTTCCAGAATGGATTGCGGGTTGTCACAACTACTGTTTCCAGACGCTTGGGCATGAAGATTTCGATGCAATGCAAGTTGCAGATACGTATCACGGTAATATTATTGATGGAATTAAGCCAGATGCATATAAGAACGTTCCAGACTGGGAAATGAGAAAAACTCTACAAATGTGGAAAGAGAGACTTAAAAAAGCTGAAATTCTCAAGATAGAAGCTGAGAAGCATTTGAAGAAGTTAGAAGAAGTAGAGAAGAAGGGCTGGTAAATATGAATTTTCACTCAACAATTGCTCCAAGAATACGAGAAATTGCTACAATTGTACCAATGGAGCATCAAGCTACTTTGCATTACAGCGGCGTGCTGTTGGAAATGATAATGCTGTGGTTGTGGTTGAGAATGTGGAAGAGGTGATAAGATGAAAACTAAGATATTAGACGTGATTTATAAAGACTTTGGAGAGATAGTGCAAGATATCAAAGAGTCATCATATTGCGACAACTACGAAAGAGTGTCATACTTTGAGATAAAAGTTAAAGTAGATAACGCTGGAGAACTGTTAAAGCTGTGGGATGATATTATGGATACTCTCAAACAACATTTTAGTCGAGAAGATCTTGAGAAAATAAGTATATTCTTAACGAGGTAAAGAGGTGATTTGATGTTAGTTAGTAAATTTATTAAAGAAGGTAGAAAATTTGTAAGGTTGGAGAATCCAGTTACTGGTGAAACAATAGAAGCTGAGTTAGCACCTAGAGAAGTTGTAGATGAAATTTCAAAGAAATACGAGATTAAACTCCAGTATAGCTTCGAAGTTATGCCTCAAGAAGTCGAACCCCACGAAAAGGTAAACCTAACGGGTTATTTTGAAGTTCCAGACAAAGAGGGAGAGTATGAAATCGATATAACGATAAGGACAAAGGGATACAGTCACATGTTCCCCAGTGTAGCAAAATTTCAAGTTAAAAAGCCAGAACCGATTATTTTCACTGCTGCTGAAGTTGATCAAGCTATTAAAGAAGCTTTTGGAGAACGTGCTGAAAAAGCTCTTTGGCTAAATGCAGATGCTAGATACTATGGGGCTAAGCTTAGCGATATACAAGCAGTTCTACAAGAAACAAAGATAGAACAACTACCGTATAAAGCTGAAGAAACAGATTGTGACGATTACAGCTTTCTGCTTATGGGAGCTTTTCACGGAAATCCGTACAAACCAGAATGGAAATCAACAGCTAAGCAAGCAATATTCATAGCTTGGGTCTGGTGGAAAGAAAACGATAAGACATACGGACACGCTTTGAACTTAGCAGTGCTTGAAGATAAGAGAGTAGTTATGATAGAACCACAATTAGACAGAATCTTTAATGTTCCAGAGAACTGGAACTTGTGGTTGATTATAGGATGACAGAGTCACTGCTTCTCGATATAATTTTGATGTTCTTGCTTTTTAGCAATATTTGGATAGCTGTAGAGTTAAACTCAATAAAGAATGAGTTGAGGTGGTGGAGATGGCAGAAGATGAAGTTCAAAACAGAAAAGGAAGAACAAGGGAGATATTAGCAATAATAGGTGGATTAGGCGGTTTAGGCGTAATAAGCTACATAGCTTTGACCTCACAAAACGATACAGCACTAGGAGCATTAATCTCAATCGTATCTGGAATCTTTAGCTTCTACTTCGGTGCTAAGACGGCTGAAGTTAGATAGTCGATTGTGGTGCAAAATCTTCACTTTTCAGTGCGGTAGCTGACACTACGTAATTCATAAGTAATATAGTGGAGACGTACCACTATGGCAGAAGAGGTTGGAGGAATCGACTGGATTAAGATAAACTACTTGGAAGTTGCTGGTGAGAAATTCTCTCCGGGAAGTAAACTACCTTTTGATAGCATTCATTTGGCTAACGTTTACATAAACTTCACAATCCACAGGGAACTTCCAGAGGATGCAGTAGTCTACGGATTCAACATCTACGCAGATATAGAAGTATACGATGAAAAAGGAAACAAAAGGGAAGATATGAGCGGAACATCTACAATAAGCATAAAGGAAACGGTAAAAAACACATGGGAAAAAACCTTCACAAAACCCCTTGACTACTACATAAGAGTCAAGAAGGGGTATAAGTTCAGTATAAGGTTACACTTCTACGACGGTATTAAGGGTAAAGAAGTCTCATCCGATAAGGCGTGGTTCTACGTTGTAGGTTCAGGTAAGGGATTTATAAAACTCAAAATCGATGTAGATGTACCTTCGACAGTATACAAAGGAGAAGAGTTTGAGGTTAAGGCAAACGTCAACCTATACGAACTTGAAAATCTACAGTTTCCGATAGCGATATACGTTTGTCTTTATAGAAAAGATAACAACAAGGCAAAGCTCGTCAGTAGTAAATACGTCCAATTTGACGAATACGGAACTAAGACCGTCAAATTCAAGACGAAAATATATGAATCGAGCGAGATGGCTGTAGTTCCATCAACAGAATTTGATGGCGAAACATGGGATAATGATATAATGTGTAGAGACGAATATACCCTTGAGGTTCAAGAGCTGACCTCCTCCCCGCCTTGAAAAGCGGGGCTTCCAGCCCGCAAACGAGGTGATGTTATGGTAGACTGTTTAAAAAGAACGACACACTTCGCTACAATCCTTGGAATGCTGTTATACTACGACAAATATGGAGATGGATATATCAGTGATGAGGAATTGATTGACGCTATAAATGATTGGGAAAAGGGTAAGCTAACGGATGAAGAGCTTACAATAATAGAAGAGGTTTGGATGAGCGGTAAAAGCATAGTCGAATTCTGTAGTATAGATTGCTCAAAAAGAACGACACATTTCAGCTCAATTCTGGAGATGTTAAAATACTACGACAAAGATGGGGACGGATATATCAGCGACGAGGAATTGATAGATGTTGTAAACGATTGGGGTAAAGGTAAGCTAACGGATGAGGAGGCTTCAATATTACAACTGGTATGGCAGTGTGGTAAAAACATATACGAGTTCTGCGGCGTTTCACCACCACCGAAACCAAAGAGAGTATACGTAAACGTTTCCGTCAGTGCCCCATCCGATGTCTACGAAGGTGATAACGTTGATGTTAACGTTGTAGCCACCTTAACCAAAGCGGAGAACGTGAGTTTTCCGGTAACACTTTACTTCGGTTTATACTTCAACAACAACGGCAGAGCTGAAATAATCGAAGGGGAAAATATAACGTTCGACGGATACGAGACTAAAACCTTTAAAATGACTTTCAAAGCTCCAGACAAGACTGGTGAGTATCAGTATGCAGTAGTCCCATCGGCAGAGTTCGACGGTAAGAGCTGGGATAATGATATAATGTGTAGGAGCACATATATGATTGAATTGGGTTGAGAATGGCTAAGCCCAGAGGTGGTATTATGACCTGCTTCAGTATTGAAGTTGAGGAGAAAGGAGAAGTCGTTAAAAAGCCCTTTTGGGATACACTTGTAGATGCGATATCGGATTTGCTTGGTATTTCGAGAGAAGAAGCTGATACCTTGCTTAAAGCTACATTCGGTATACTTGCTATAATGTTCATCCTCAAGATTCTAAGGTAATTTTTTTAATTTACAAACTAATCATATTATATGACGTGCTTTATCATAGACGTAAAGGAGAGGGAGAAGAAAGTTATAGTTGAGATATACGACGTCGATTATCCGAGCGAGGTAAAAGAGGGAGAAACGGTTACAGTCGAATTCTCTATGAGAATAGTAAGTGCTGAGAACGTAAGTTATCCAGTAGATATACCGGTTTGTCTATATAGAAAGGATGGAAATTTAGCCAGAAAAATTACTTGTAAAACCATTAAATACTACGGTGCTGTTGGAGAGAGAGTTACGCTATCGTTTACAGCACCAAAGTCTGGTAAATGGGAATTTGCATTAGTTCCATCAACGGAGTTCGACGGGCTTGCATGGGATGACGATTTCATGTGCAGAAATACATACACAATACTATTACCATGATTAAGGTAACGATAGTAGACCCACCACCGGAAGGAAAACTCTTAGCCTACACCTTCAACCCTTGGTTATGCTTTACACCTTCTCCAACCCTCTGCTGGCAGTGTGATGAAATTCCGGTAAACTCGTCTACAAAGGAAGTTACAATAGATACAGACACTCCTTGTTACATCAATCCGCAGGTGTGGATTGAATTACGAGATTCGGAAGATTATCTGCTTTACAAAATCGTAACGGATAAACCAACGGGTGTAAAGGAGGTTAAGGTATACGGCTGGAACGGTGCTCACTACAGGACTACTATAAGCGTTGATAAAACGGTTGTAAAGCCGGGAGAATCCTTCAGACTTAGAGCGAGACTTCTAACGCTCACAAACGACTACTACGAAGATTTATTCAAACCCGTTGGAGAGAACTATCCCGTAGAATTCTACAGAATACGTGACGGTGTTGAAGAGTTCATAGGTAGAAACTACACGGATGAGAACGGATTTGCAGTGTTAACAGTATCCGAAAGTTTACCCGAAGACGTTGACAGTAAGGAGGTAGAGTATTACGCCAAATATCCTTACGATAAGACGTATTACGATACCGTCATCGTTACGGTATCCAGAACGGTTACGAAGCCCATACAACTCTGGGACTCTTTAGTTAACGCTGTAGCGGACTTGCTGGGAATATCGAGGGAGCAAGCCGATATACTTCTTAAGGTCATTATCGGATTGATAATCCTTTCAATCATATTTTAAAGGATTAGCTATATTAAAGAAGAAGAAGTAACAAGTAGTAGTATGTGGGTAGAAGTCTCGCATGATTACGTTCCGAATGTTGGAGATGTAATAAAACAGGTGTTCAGAGGGGTTAACACAACCGGCATACCCTACGACGATAACAGAGTAATATCCGAGCTTGAAAACCTATCCAATGAGGAAATCGAGGATAGGATATACAGGGAGACTGGAGCTAAGGTAAAAGTCAGGAATAAGAGGGTTACAGTGATAACATCGGGATTCGAATATCAATACGAGGTTGAATACGAGGTTGTTGAGATTTCCTCTCCAACGTTGTGGGCAATAGCCGCAATAATAATAGGATTGATTGCACTCCTAATAACGCTCGACTGGTTCATGGATAGAAATCTGAAGCTGACATCGCCTACCGATGGGAATAGGAGAAACCTGTTCGGCATCATACTGCTACTGGTAATATTCATCATACTAATCTACCTCCTAAAGAAGAAGTAAACTTATATTTGGGGAAAATATAAGTAGTGTTGGTGATAGTATGGATGGTCAGGAAAAGGGACTTTTAGATACGTTAGCGGAAGCAATAGCAGATGTAGTAGCTCCACTGTTGGGGATTAGGAAGGATACGCAAGAATACCAAGACCTCGTATATAAAATTAGAGCAATATTAATACTAACAGGTACTGCAATCGGTCTCATAGTAGTATATAAGATATACAAAGCCCTGAAGGGTAAGTAACATGATTTTAGGGGTATGGACTAAAGAGGAGTTCAAGGATGCACTTATTATAGCATCTGCAACGGCTTTAGTGGCATTTTTCACATCAATGACAATGCAGTGGCTATCCAAGTATGTCAAATCGAGGTAGTTACGACCCACCATCAATACGTATAGAGAAAAAACTCATAGCATTAGAGGAGAGAATAAATACAATACAGTCTGATATTGAGAAGCTGAGTAATAATTACGAGAAGATAGTCCCGCTCGTATCAACTATAACTCAAAAGCTTGAAGACTTAGATAGTAGGGTTAATAGAAATTTCGATAAGATATGGAAAAAGATAGACTCAATCGAAACAACCATAACAAAACACTCCATCCTTTTAAACTGTGTGGTTGAGGAGAGAAGGGAGAAACGAAAACTCAAGTGGACTGAAAGGATTAGTATAAAGTCTGCGGCAATTGGAGCGGCGATTACAGCAGTTGTATCTGCAATCTTGTATTTAATTAAGTAAACTATTTTTATACTATTAACTAACTTAGCCGTATGGGGTTAGTTGAGTCTATTGTTGTTAGTGTTATCGGGTTTGTAGTTGGTGGATTAATAATGACTACAATCGGCTTTCTAACAGCTAAATTCTTTGCAAATAGGATTGTACACAATCTTTTATCGAATGAAACTAAAGATAGGCTTTACGTATGGTTTAGTGAAGTTTTATCGGATGGTTTTGGTAAGGCTATAGAGGAATACCTTAAGGACGAGAAGATTCAGGAACTGAAAAACATACTAGTTGAAATCTTGGAGGAGAAGTTGAGACAACGAAACCTAAAATAATCTAATCGAAACATTTATATACTACACAATACTTGAGTAGTATAATATGATGTTGGTTAGTGAGGTTAAAGAGGGGGATAAGACAATCGTCACAGTGGAAGACCTATCGAAGGCTGAAGGGTTCACATTGACTACAAGGAAGGCTATAAAAGGTAATGACTATGTAGAACTTGAAATCAGATATCCAAACAGAGTAGAAACCATCCCACTACAAATCGATGCAGATGTCGACCTAAAAACCCTCGCTAAGAGGATGGCTGACGTAAAAAATGAGAATGTTGTCATAACAGATATTAAAACCCTTCTTGGTGGAGGTGGGGAGTTATGAGTGATATAAAGTTACGCAAACTGAGATTCTACGTAGAACAGTATTACGACCTACAGATGGAGAGGGTTGCCGCATTCAACAGACTGGCATGCATGGTCAGGGACTACATAGGAATGAACCAAGTATTGAAGGAGTTGGTTGCATACAGTGTAAACAAGCTCAAGAAGGGGGCTGATATAGACATAAACCAACTCATAAGTCAGGTGGATAGGGTGGTAGACCCAACCCTCAGCCTACAGGATAACGTGGACTTGCTGGAGAATGCGTTGGGTATAACAATAATCCCAGTGGATGAGCCGTATGCGTGGTATGTCGATAGATTACTGAGAGGGAAAGCAATCATTCCAGCGACGGATTTGGAGGACATAATTGACACATGCAGAGCTTTAGCTGAGGATGAAGACCAGATGAGGAGGAAGATAGAAGATATCCTACAGGAGTTCGATGTATATACAGAATACATGAGTAAGGTTAGAGGTATGGGAGCGACATACTCGGGTGCTCTTATCGCTTGGACTGCTCCAATATCACGATTCGAGTATTCGTCGAGGCTGAGGGCTTACGCCGGCTTGACCGCTCAGCACTACGAGCTTGAATGTGAGAAAGGTCACAAGATAATAGCTACAAACGTAAAAGAGGTTTGTCCAGTTCCGACTGAGAAGAAGGGGAAGACTTGCGGAGCGAGGATTACAAAGGTCAGAGAGGTTAAGAAGCCACCTAAGAGGAAGAGGGGGTATTACGTTATGGTGAACATGAGACTGAAAGCGTTGGGCTGGAAAATAGCGAGAAGCTTCGAGTTTCAGAAAACGAGTAAAAGCTACTATAGATATCTGTATGATAGGATTAAAGCGTATTATTCAAGTAGACCCGACTTGAAGAAAGCTACTAAGGCGAGGATAAGGAACATGGCATTGCTGTGGGTGGCTTCCATGTTCTACAACCACTACTGGGAAGTCTACAGAAGGCTTGAGGGTTTACCGGTGACAGAGCCGTATCCTATCGCTAAGCTCGGACATACCGTAAAAATAATTCCTATGGTAGACATGGGTGAGAGTAAAGTCGTTCCGACTTGGAGCGGCAGTATTAGTTAATTTTTTATTTCTATTTAGTTAAAGATTTAGATAACAGGAGCAAAGTTTGAACAAGTTTGAATGATGTGAGCAAAGAATTTATATTTAACAAGTAAAATTATTGCGAGCTACATAATGAATTAAACAAGGGGAAAAAAATGCGAGCAAGTGCTCAGATTTAGCAAATTGGATAAATGTGGGGAAAAAACGGTTAAATGTTACTGTTCATTCCTTAAGTAGTTTGACCTTGCGAGCAGGCTATCCCCATTCAGAAAGAGTTTTAGTTGCGAGCTTGGGAAAAAGTTTAGCAAATGAAATTTATGCGAGCTATTGCGAAAATTCAACAAGTTAAAAAGTTGCGAGCAAGTAGTAAAATTTAGCATAAAAGCGTGAACAACATAAAATATTTAAAAAGTAAGACTTTTGTGAGCTACATAACGAATTAAACAAGGAATATGGGTGCGAGCAATGTTGTAAATTTAACAAGCGATGGACTTGTGAGCGGTATGCGATTTAATTTATGGTGCGAGCAATGATGGTCTATTTAACAAGTAGAAATCTTGCGAGCAGAATTAATTATTCAGAAAGTATGACCTGTGCGAGCAAGAGAAATAATTCACCAATGCGAAAACGTGCGAGCGGAGCTAAAAATTCATCAAATAGGTTTAATGCGAACTCCAAATATCTGACCTCCTCCCCTCGCTTTAGCGAGGGGGTTCCCCGCAGGGGAACTCCCCACTCCACACCCTCACGGGTGCTTCACGGGGTCGGTTGGTGTCATCGGGCTGGGCCAGGCAACCCTCAGAAATAAGGGTAACCAACAACTATAAATACTTTATGGTTTAAATGCGTAATATGAAACTCACGCTTCGTATAAAACTAAGACCTTTAACGAGGAGGAAGGAGAAGATGTTAGTTGAAGCAATTGAGGAGTTTAAGGCTTGCGTAAACGAATGGTTGAAAGCGATAGATGAGTTAGGAGAAAAACCGAATAGAGGTAACTTACATAGTTTAGCCTATCAAAGGATTCGAGATAAGTTCAATCTACACTCGAATGTCATTCAAGATGCAATGAATTTAGCAATTGAAATCTGGAGAGGAAATCGAAACAGAGATGGCGGAAAGAGACCAATTTTTGACTCTGATTGCATTTACCTCAAGGGAGTAGATGTTAAAATTGAGAATGATGGATTAGTAGTTCCGTTAAGACCGAGAGAACGAGTTTACTTACCTCTTTACATCAGGAAATATCATCGTAAATATCTACAACATAAGCATGGTAGGGTCATCATAACTAAGAACGGAAATGAATACTACGCTTGCGTATCAGTTCATGTTCCAGAGAAAGAGCAATTTAAACCACAAGGATTTCTTGGTGTAGATTTTGGCTATTACAACATCGTTGTAGTTGCTGATGAGAAGGGTAAAGAAATTATGAGGATTCAAGGAGATGAACTAATCCAAAGGAAAGAATATTACGAGAAACTGAGAGCAAGAAGACAGCAGAGGTTAATGAAAGTATTTGGAGTCAAGGATAAGAATTTGGGACATAAAGATAGAAACTATGTAAATGATTTAAATCATAAGATTGCTAAAGAAATCGTTTCAATAGCTAAGAGAATGAGAAAAGCGATAGTTATCGAGAGATTGAAAGGTTTAAAGAAAAACTGTAAAAGAGGTAAGAAAGTTAGAAAGATTTTACACAGATGGAGCTACCACGATTTAATCCAGAAGATAAAGTATAAAGCTAAGCTCGAAGGAGTTCCAGTAATAGAAGTATCTCCGAGAAATACTTCAAAAACTTGTTCAAAATGTGGTTATGTCTATAAGCGTTTCAAAAATCAAAGATTGTTCCATTGTCCTAACTGTGGTTTAGTCATCGATAGAGATTTAAATGCTTCAATCAATATTGCAAGAAAGGGTATGGTTGAATTCAATAAGCGGGCTTTCCTCCCCGCTTTGAAAAGCGAAGCTTCCAGCCCGCAAACGAGGTGAACTTGAATATATGTTTATCAAATCGAAGTCTTGTGAGCTACTGGTACCATTCAACAAGTAGGAAGCTTGTGAGCAGACTACGAAATTTAGAAAGTTGAGGTCTTGCGAGCTTGGATATACATTGAGCAAATTTTAAAAATGCGAACGTAGAGTAAAGTTTAGCAAGTAGTTATAGTGTGTCATTCCATTAGTTCTTTGGTGTCCACAGAAACCAGAGCAATGTTTATTAATACGTTATGCTAAGGATGGATAGCAACTTGAACCTTGAATCCGATACTTAAGATGCGGGCATAGGTGTGCTTTGAGCAACTATCATTAATGCGAGCAATTCTACAGATTTAGCAAGTTTTACAATTGCGAGCAATCTGTTAGTTTTAGCAAGAACTATAAATGTGAACTGGACAAAATGTTCAAGAAGAATTATGTTTGTGAGCGTGCGGAAAAATTCAGCAAGTATAAATGTTGCGAGCTACAAGATGAATTTAACAAGGATTGGATTTGTGAGCATTGAAAAAAATTCAACAAGCATAAGAAATGTGGGCGGCTGAAGTAATTCAACAAAGGTAAATCTTGCGAGCAATTGAGTCGATTCAGAAAGAGATAAGAATGTGAGCTAAATGAGAAATTCAACAAGATTTAAATTTGCGAACAATGAAATAGTTCATTAAACTTGCGAGCTGAGCAAAAAGTTCAGCAAGTTTTGAGCTTGCGAGCTGAAATTGGCATTCAGCAAGTAAAAATGGTGTGAGCTGTAGTTGTTATTCAACAAGAATAATGGATGCGAGCAGTTGGAGGTATTTAACAAGTCGAAATATTGCGAGCAATTGGAGGGGTTAAACAAACCATATAAATGCGAAAGATTTTGGTGTTCAGCAGGATTCAAAATTGTGAGCAACAATGCAGGTTAAACAAGTGTCATGAGTGCGAGCAAGGCTCTGCGTTTATCAAGCGTGAGGTATGCGAACATTAGAGATTTTTGAGCAAGACTCAAAATTGTGAGCTGGATTTATAATTCATCAAGCGATAGAATTGCGAACAGGATTTAAAATTCAACAACGGTAAGGTTTGTGGACTGATTTTAAAATTCAACAAGTTGATAGCGTGTGTAAATTGAAGATTCTTTAACATTGCATCGGTGTTAGATAAATATTCTTCAACTTAATTTTAAAATTAAACCGATTATAGAATTTATCGAGTATTACCAAGAAAATAATTCCCATAGGGTTTATTTTATAGAGGTGATATTTAGTAATAATTATAATGAGATAGTTGTTACGTATGGGAAGATTTCTGCACTTTCGAAGTTGACACCGTTCCAATTCTACGCTGTGAAAAGCAAAGCCCTCTTAGCGACGTTTTGTAACACCTATACGAAATCTTTATATACTATTTTATCCTATTTTTTACATGGATGGGGAAGAGATTCATAAGTTGTTGTTGGATGAAATTGGAATTGGAGAACAAGTAGGAGTATATGTAGCAGAAAGAGGGGTATTTGCATACAGCGATGACTTAATACCACCAAAGGGTCATGGCTTCGGGAAATCAGTTTCGTTTAGGTGGACAAAGGGGTGTGACGACCCCGATTGTGCAAAAAGAAGGTATAAACTTACCATAAGACCAATAATCCATAAGAAAACTGGTGATGTTAAAGCAATTCTTGTGAGGCTGGATTACAGCTATCAATACCTATACGACCCACCATACAATTCAAGCCACGCATGGCTTATAGCACCAGAACCGTTTAACATGATACTAAGGAGGAATCCACCGTTAGATTCTGAGGGAGTTCCAGAAAGATTCACTTATCCATACACAACTACATTCCCAGCAACCGTAAACCCCAAACTGTTCTCCGAGCTATACAAAGCTTGGGTTAGGAAAGTTAGAGGGAGGTGAATTATGAAGATTGGTAACGTTAGAATAGATACGAAGAAGCTTGAGGAACATCTAAGAAAATACGATTGGAAGGATTTAGAGTATGCTCTTGAAGAAGTGCAGTTGGGCATAAACCTTCTAACTTGGTATTTCATGGGTAAGAAGGATTTTGCACAAGCCGGATACTGCACAATTCTATACACAGGCTTCGTTAAAATAGCTAGGGAGCTTAGAAGACTGATGGAGGAAGAGGAGTTGCTAACAATCGAGGATTACGATGAAGTTCAGAAGAGGAGAGAGAGGGAAGGTAAGGAGCTTGACGATGTTATAATAGTGGGTGGTGATGAATAATCAGTTGGTTGGAGGTGGTAGTTATGTTGTGCTGGGCTGAAGAGTCGATGGATATAAGATTTATCTGCGTATGGCATACTTGCAGTGATTGCCCACTCAGATACCACTGCTGTAGTTTATTCAATCCTCGAACGAGCTGGGGTAAACTCCCCAAATACTTCAAAGACCCAAGAATACCAAAATACATGAAAAGGAGATTCATCATTCCAAATGAGCTTGTAGCAGAATATATCAAGGTGTTAGGAAATGAGGAGTGACGTTCTCGATACAATAAGAGAAATCCTAATCGTTGTGTTAGTAGTAATGGCATTTATAGAGTCGTTCTTTAACGTTCAGCAAGCCATCTTTACAATGCTCCTTGTCATCTGGTTAGAAATTAGTCGTAGGAGGGATTGAAAAATGGTAAATATAAATGTAGATTTGATAAAATTCAGAATTGAAGCTATAATCGAATCAATCAAAAATCTTGAGATGGGGCAGAGCTGTGTCATGTGCGACATCTGTGGTATTTGCAATGAATTCGATAACGATTGCTCACGTTGTCTTAAACTATACAGCGAGGGTGTTGAAAGCTCCCTCGTTCATCCTTGTCTTGTAAAAGCGAGGGATTACTGTAACCTCTCGTATGACTACGTGAATGCAATTATTGTGAGAACTTCCCTCCTATTACGCTGTCGATTCCTAAACAAGGATAGATTGAAAGCCATCCAAGAAGGTCTTTACATTCGGCACATAGATGAACGTGCACGAATTAGATATCTCCTTGCATCTCTATACTACTACTGTATGCTATTGCAACATCTCAAATGCTGATGGTGTCTATTATGTTAAATCTACCTGCTGAAATCAAAGAAAGGTTAATCTCGACTTTTGAGGATTGGCTCAAAGAAAACATACATCTCATTAAGAACGAAAGGATACGGGAACGTTGGAGAAAAAACATCGAGAGGGAAATCCGTAAGTTCAGAAAAATGAAGCCTACTATTCCTGCTGTAGCAGGATTCGCAATGTGGGTCTTTTGTTTAGTGAATAACTTAGGAGTGGTCTCAACGGTTGGCATTGATGGTTATGCGATTTCAGATGTAACATGGGAAAGAGGGTTCGACAGAAAGACCACAGAAAAATTAATTATGTGGGTTTCTGAAGCCTTGAAGTTAATGCAAATTCCGAAAGGGGTTGCTGAAGAGCTTGGATGGTGTTAATCGTATAGACCCCCCCTCCATCTTTCCCCTCTTTTTTTATTTTTTATTTTTTCATTTTTTTGCAAAAAATTTATTTTTTTATTTGTTTAATCCGCAGTTAAGTTTGCGTATTAATTGGATAATACGCAGTTGAGTCTGCGGTTTAAATTTTTTTAAAAAGGTGATAAAAATGTTGAAAGAAAAAAGTTAGGAGGTGATAAGATGGAAGAGGGGAAGGTTAAGGTGTTAATTCCGAAAGTTCCGATTTTGAGAGTACCAGAGATAAAGCTAAAGGAGTTGGATAAGAGTATTAAAATCCCCAAAAAATAACCCTGTCGGCAAGCCCTTAAAGTTTTACTCCTTTATTTTTTATCCTATTCTAATCGAAACTATTATATACTATGCTACTCTATTATGTAACATGGGAGCTAGAGCATATTTTATTAGGAGATTAGGAGACAAATGGGAAGCCATTTATAGCCACTGGGGAGCTGACTACATCAACCGTACAATTAACGAAATCATAAGAAAGTACTTTGAAGAGAGTAGAAAACTATTGATAGAAAACAAAGACTATGAGCCATTTAACCCGTTTGAGGAGTTGGAAAAGGCTATAATTCGATTATGGGATTATGAGGAGAAGGAAAGAAATGAGATTGCAATTGAGATAGATTTTCCATCAAAATTCATAGAGTGGAATGATATAATAATTGAGGCATGGGTAATATACACTCCTAAAAAGTCTATACACATATATGAGAACTCAATAATCAATAGCAAAGTTGGAATTCTTTTAACACTGGAAAAGCCACTTATTGGAAGTTTGAGGAGTATCGACATCATAAGAGTTTTACAATGCTTTAAACATGCAAGAGATGTCGTTGAATTCATAGCCTATGGTCTTAAATACAAATGTTTCGATGTGGATAGTGTAAAAGAGGCTTTTCACCACTATATAACTTCAGAAGGCTATAATATAAAAATGGCTTCGAATGTCCATTTAATAATAGACAAACCAAATGGGAACTTGTTAGATATAATAGATGGAAAAACAAAACTATTAATCTACTAATTTTTTATTTTTTGAGGTGATACATGTGTTTTGTCCATACACTGCTGAAGATTGTCCTTTTGCAATATTAGCCATTCTAGGAGGTAAGTGTAATAATTGTTTATTCAAAAGAGGTGATGACGTTATGCCAGTATGGAAAGTTGTTTTAGCCTCTGAAAATCAGATATTCGCAGAAATAATCCAAACTCCATTAAGAATTAACGCAATAAACCAAATTCGGAAAAAAGCCAAAAATGCCAAAATTCTATCAATCGAACGCATTAAATAATTTTTCCTTTTATTATTTTTTATTTCTCTTCTATTTTGTATTTCTCCTAATCGAAAGTGTTATATACTATGTTGTCTTAATCTATTCTGGTGGTGATGTGTATGGATGTGAGTATAGGTATAAGTTTGGGATATAGTGAAAGTCAAATACACTTTGGGCAACCACAAGTTTCAGTTACAGCGAAGATAAGGAATGCAGAAGAGATAACGAGGGCAACAGAGGGAAACATATACTGGAAACCAATAAAAAACAGCTTTGGTGACGTAATAGGTTATGGACTAGACTACAAGAGTAGCAAGTACTCAAGTCTAAGAGACTGGATACAAGATAAACTTGAAAAAGTAATAGCAGAAAAGGTGGTAGAAACTAAACAAATAAAAGTAGAAATCGATGCCAAAGAATTGAGAGATGAAATACAAAAGGAATATGAAAAAGTAAAGGCGGAAATAGAGAAGAGAGAGGAATATGAGAGAAGAGAAAAGAGGGCTAGAGAGGAAATGATGCAAATTCTTGACGAAATCGTAAACAAATCAAACGGCTTAATAAGCTACAGTTTATATACCTCATTTACTACAATATACGTTGACAACAAACGAATAATGGAAATAGCCTATAAGAACTATCAGGAAGGACTTGAAAAAATTAGAAAATTAGACATTGTAGAAATACTTGCAGAAACAATCAAGAAGCAAAATGAGGAAATTGAGCAATTAAATCAGAGAATTCAAGAACTTGAAGAAAAACTAGAGCCAGAAGACGATTACGACTGTTAATTTTTTATTTTCTTTTCCTTTATTTTTATGATTTCTCAATACAATTTATACGTTTGTTCTAAATGTTCTAAATCCTTTTACGTTTTCGGTTTTTTACCTTCACGTAACTTAATCTGTCCATTTTGCGGTAATAAGGCTATTCTCAAATCTTCTTATATCATCATCGAAGATTACGAGTTTAAAGATAGGTTATGTCATTCACTTAAGTTAACTTTAACACTGTATCCCGGTATAGGTCATAAAACTCTTGAAAAAGTTAAATCTGCTTTTGATGATACTTTTAAGTTTCTTCTTGATTTCTATTCTCAAGATTACAGAGTTAAGGGTAAAAAGTTATATATCCTAATCCCTATTTCCTAATCTCTATTCTAACCGAAACCAATATATACTATTTTCCCCAAATATATATCATGAGAAGGGTAGATAGTCTATACCTGGAAAATTGTAGTTGGTGTAAAGAGGTTAGGGAAAAATATAGTCTAAGGGCAAAGATTGCTGCTAGAATAGGTCTACAAAAAACTGAAGATTTCAAAGAACTAACAACATACGGCTGTTGTCCATTTCACAAACTGCTAACATGTTACCCAGATGAACAAAAACACATGGGTAAATTCTCAGTAACAACAACAACAAAAGATGGTAAAGTCTTTCTGTTAGTAAACTGGTATAGCAATAAACATAATTACGCTTTAATGCTTGATTTGTCCAATAAGACAGTAATAGGATTAATAAAAGACAAATACGGATACTTCTCCTTGTCCACTAACGTTGAGGAACTAAAGGAGCTTGTGGAGTTTTCAGATTTTGAGTACTTAAATTACACATTTAACTTCGACAACATAACGACAGAAATTCTGATGATAATGGGTAAAAGTGAGTTAGAGGAGCTAGAGAGCAAAATAATCTTTATACTACAAGACTATGATAAAGAACAACTATCAGATGATGTTAAAAAAGGCTTAGAAATCATTGAAAGATTAATTGTAGAGGGAAAAGATTCAGAACACGCTAAAGTTGAGTTAAGTCATTATATCCCAAAGGACAGAATACAAAAAGCAATCAGTATCCCATGCAATTACAGCAGTTACACCAAAGTAATTCAAGGATACTTCAAGTACAATAACAACTATTACTTCAAAAGAAGAGCTTACGTTGCATTACTCAATTCCCAACTATAATTTTTTATTTTCATTTTAATTTTATAAATAGTGTTTTTGTGAGGTGATGTATATGGGTGAGGTTATGAATAAGGGTATGCAAATAGAAGTTATCAAGAAACTACTCGAAAATCAAGGAGTTTCAGCAGACTTGAAAGACATAGAACAAGAAATTGATTCTACTCTATCATTACCGGAAAACATCAAACTTATAGCCAAGAAATACGGTCTCAAACTTACAAAAGAGCAAATACAAGAGTGGCTTAATAAAATCAGTGAAGAATACGAAGAGTTCAAAAATGAAGAGCTGTTCGAAGAATACCTTAAAGAACTCTTAGGTGAACATCATTACATGGAACTGTTAGAAGAGGAAGAAAAGAAACAAGAAGAGTTTAAGAGGGTAAAGGAAGAATACGATAGAAGGTTTGAAGAGGAAGAGGAAGCACATGCGAAAACAACCGAGCAATTCTTAGAAGAACTAAGACAACAAGGAGTTCTTGTGGATTACATGGCTTCTATGATTGCTCCAAATCTACAAGGCGATGTTTGGCACTCAATCAGAAAAGCCGCTTTATTAACTCTAGTAACCTACTTTGACAAAAGAGAAGGTGTAAGAAGGAGATTGCACATATTAATACACGGTGAACCGGGAACTGCTAAAACCGAGTTCATAAGATGGATATACGATTACTTAGGCTATTATCTCTATGCACAATGGGCTGATGCAAACTTAATGTCACAAGTAGGATTAACCGGTGATGCAAGGGGTAAAGAAATTACACCGGGAATTCTGCATGAAGCTCATGGCGGCATATTACTCATTGATGAATTAGATAAAGCAAATCCGAAGGATTACAACGGTTTACTTCAAGCTATGGAAACTGGAAGATACAGAATCGTGAAGGGGAAGCACAGACAGTGGTTTAATGCCGAAGTTAAGATTATTGCAACTGCTAACGAAATCAAAAAATTCCCTAAGCAACTAATGGATAGGTTTGACTTCATATTTGAGCTAAAAACGCCATCTAGGGAAGAAAGGGAAAACGCCATCGATGGATTAGTAGACTTATTCTTCTCGGATGATATAAGTGATGAAACGGCTTGTGAGCGACTAATAGACTACTTCAAGTGGTTGGGTAACTTCGAACCAAAAATATCCGATGATGAGAAGGAGAAAATCAAGCTAATTCTTAAGGTATACATTCACGACACCAAGATTAGCTTAGACGAATTGAGCTATAGGAACTTCGAACTATCAATATTAAGAATCGCTTACGCTTTAGCTAAAGCTGAGAAGAGGAATATCACAGCTATGGATGCTGTTGAAGCTTTAAAAATGAAAGATAATACCCTAGGTGGAACATTATTAGTTACATTAAAAACTATTGCAAGAGCTTCGCTTGAAGAAGCTAAGCGAATAGCTAACGATATCCTAGGTAAGTGATTTATACTTTATTTTTTGAGGTGATATCATGAGAGGTATAGCTATTCCGTTTGAGGAGGAAGAGTTCAAGGTTAGAGACTTGAAACTGTTAGAAGCAAAGTCAGCATACGTAACTTTAGATGGTGACAAAAGGGAAATCGTAGTGATAAATCCAAAACCGGATTTGATAGAAGAACTTGAGAACAGAGGAATAAAATTCAGAGAACTAAAAAAAGATGAATTAAAGAGATATCTTGTGGATATTATTTCATCCTAGTTTAAATTTCTCTAATTCTAATTTTTTAACTTCAACGAATTCTGCAAATCTTTTTAACTCTTCTTCGTTGAGTTCCTTCCCCCTTAATTCCGGTGGAATGTTCAATGAGACCATTACAAATCTGTTTCCCTTCTTAAGAACTTTCTCGACCATAGGTAATGGCAAATTCCCTATTATCAATGCATTTTCTGGAATGCTGTCCTCTGCCAGATGGTTCACTACTTCAGCCTCTGGAAAATGCTTTTTTATCAAGTTCACTGTAGCAGCATGTCTCGAAACTATTATAACGTGCATGATTCTAATTTATACTACTGCTATATAAGTTTTTCTTCAGATGTTCTTATTTTATTTCAGACGTTAAATAAAAATGACACAGAATACATTTTAAATTGTCATGCAAATATACAATCATGGCTGAAGAGAAAGTATACGAACCAAAGGAACTGAGGAGGAGACTTTTATACCGCTTGAGGCATAGGTGGAAAGTTCCAGAAGACGTGATAAAGGAGGTTGAAAAGGAGTTTTCTAAGGTTATAACTAAGCCAATGACTCTTACAGAAGCCTACAAGGTTTTAGTTGAGAGAGTTCCGAAGCTGTGGGAATTTCTACCCGAGGTTACGAGAAAGAAGATAGGTGAAATTTCTAAAGAAGTGATAAAGGCTGAAGAAGAGAAGACTAAAAGCCTAATTAGGCTAATGCTCGAATCAGAGGACAAGGATTTGGTTAAACCGGCTTTGGTTGAACTCCTCAAAAAGGCTTTAGCCGGCGATGAGGTTGCAATGGATAAACTCTCCCAAGCCGGAATGACTGTAAAGGAGTTCGTTGAGGAGCTAATTCTTAGGGGTTTCATCACGAGGAGTGAGTATGAGAGGATTTTGAGAGAGGCTGTTAAACCTCCTAAGCCTCCTAAGAAGCCTAAGAAGGAGGAGGTAGAGAAGCCAAAAGAGGAGGAGAAGCCTAAGAAGAAAGTTGTTACGAGACATCCGCTTGAGGCTTACGTTGATGATTGCTTAAAATCTCGTTTAGGTGCTTTAGCCGATATTACAGTTAAAATCGAGGATGATACTCTTAAAGTTCACATAAAGCCAAAGCCGGGAACTGAAGACTTTTGGATTAGGTTTGAAGATGTTGAGTTAACTATGGATTTAAGCCGATATAGTGAGAAATCGCTAAAGAGTGATACGAAGCTTATGCAGGCTATATGTGATGACGTATATGTTATGCTGTTCGAGGGTGAATTCTTACATCCTCTAGTAGTATCATCTATCGATGCGGGAGTACTAGTTCACGGTAGTTTCAGAGAGGCGGCAAGCATATTCGCATTCGTATGTCAGCAGGGAAGCCCATACCACTGCACAGTCTTAGGTAAGTTCATACAAAACATATTGAAGCATGCGTTGCAAACTAAGGATAAGGATTTGAGAACCCTATATACAGAGGATTTGGATGCGGCTGGATTTCCGTTGATTACGGAATTCTTAAACCGTTTGGATATAAGTAATATCAGCAGTAAGTGTTTAACCGCATTAGCTACAGCCCTTTATGCAGGAATTCTTGAAGAGCTAAGCAAATACGCCAAAACTGCAAGGGATATCAAGGGATTAACGAGAGAAGATATAGCTAAGAGCTGGGGTGCTCTTAAGAAGGCTATTCGTGCTCCATTATACATGCCAAAGAATTTCGATGAATGTCATATCCTTGAAGGAGTCATCGATGTTATAGTTGGATATTGTATGTTTGATGAGCTTGAGGAGATACATAAAGCACTCGAACCCGTCTTAGAGAAGTGTAGACGAAGGGAAGTATTCTCTAAACCTAAGCAATCCCAACCCTCATCAAAAACCGAACAAAAATCTCAATCGAAAGTTAAAGTTGAAGTAAAATCGGAAGTCGAAGACGTTAGAAAGAAGTTAAGAGGTATATACGAGAGATATCTAAAAGGTGGTTAAATGGGAATTTTGGTAGAACTAGACGAGGAGGAATATTGGCTTATAAGAAAAATAAGAGGAGACAAATTATTACGCAAGGCAGTGCTTGAATACGCCAAGGCTATGGGTGGAAAAGATTTATCTACTTAATTTCTATAACTCCTTCTCCTCCTCCTATTTCACCAACGTCAACTTCTACACCGAACACTGCTCGACTCCACGCTTTACCCCAATCCCTCTCTGTGAGCTTTTTCTTTGCCGCCTTGAGGCAGGCGGCAACGTATATGGCTTTACCTTTTGCCGCCGCCTGTTCACCACAGAAGTAGTACCGTTTTGCACCACCAAGTCTTTTTATTCCACTTACGTATTTCTTAGTAAGTTCCACCTCGTTGAATTCGAATTCTTTATCCTCAATTGTAACTTTAACTGTCATCTACCATCACCCCTAAATATCGATTATCTGTAAGATATTTATAGCTTGTCCGACAATTTGGATATATGTATAATAAAAATAAGATAAAGCTAAGCTTTAGACTTGATTATCCTCTGTATGTTCATATAAAGGATGTTGCTAAAGTATTAAATTGGACGTTAAGTGATGCCTTAAGGTATCTAATAGCCACATCCTATATCCTACTGAGACCTGACATAACAATAAATAGTAATGAACTTATAGAATTCATAAAAAGAAATAGTAAAGATAATGAAATTAAGGTTGTAGATGTTATCAACTTTATATCGCCTAAAGCTCTTAAAAAAATAGAAGAACTCGAAAAGAAGTTAAGTGAGCAATCCCATACAGACTTTTCTGAGTAGTTTCTCCTTTGCCTCTTCCGGTGCATCCTCTCCTATCATTTTTTCAACGAGGTTTCTTGCCCACTTTCCGTGCATGCATGCTTCAAGTGCCTTCTCGAACTCCTCAGTTCCAGGTGTTAGTGGATTTCCAAACTTGTGTCCCGTTTTCTCTTCGAATTCCTTTATGAATTCATCTGGAATGTATATTAACAGTCCATCATCCAATACTTTGAATACCCCTCCTCCCCCACACTCCTCTCTCATCAACTCCATTGCCGCCATAATTGCGTAACTACATCTCTTACCCTTGTCAGCCTCCATATAAAATACTCGACGACGAAGTATTTATATTTGTTCTATCACTTCGCCGGGGTTCGAACCCGGCTCTCTCAGCCGGGCTGAGCGGTAGTAACAACTACCTCATTATAGTTATTACTAAATATCACCTCTATAAAATAAACCCTATGGGAATTATTTTCTTGGTAATACTCGATAAATTCTATAATCGGTTTAATTTTAAAATTAAGTTGAGGAATATTTATCTGAGGAGTATATGTGTTGTTAAAGATTTTTCAAAAATGAGGTTAAACTATTGAGAGGTATTTAAGCTTTGCTTGTATTTTCTGAGTCGTTCACGCATCTTCTGTAGTATTTTCTCCCTCTCTTCCTGACTAAGTGCTGTATAATCCACTACGCCTTCCTCTTCAAGGACTTCTTCAGCAACTTTAACAGCCCTCTCAAATGACTCTTTTAGCATCTTCTGCAACTCTTCAAACCTCTCTTCTACAAACAACAGCATTTCGTCTATTTTATCCTTAACAGTAGGACATGCCACAGAACTCTTAGCCAATTCGAGATAACCCATAGCCTTCTTTATATATGTTATGAAGTCTTCCTCCTTTTCCTCTCCCCTCTCAACCTTAACCTCTTCCTCTTTCTCTTTAGGTTTGGGTTTTGTCTTTAGTTGAAGCCTTATTAGCTTCTTTTTCTCTTCAATCCTTTTAAGAATTTCAGATTTGTTTATCGTCATAATATCACTTCCGTGCGGAGACCTCGCTTCAGGGCGGGGAGGAGGTCAAAATCAAACTTCTACTCCTTCCAAACTCAATTCAGATGCTATTGAATCGATGTCCACATCCACTTTAGCAATCTTAGCCGCCAGCCACACTGCAAATCTCTTGACTTTGTCGGCTTCTGTCACTCCAAAGATGTCTCTTACAACGTTCAATGCCACTTTTACGATTTCCTTATCCTGTGCTAATACGAATACCCTATCCTCTGGTGATAGTGTTGTATCGGGTTTTGGAACTTCATCCATCCATACGAAAAACTTATCCGTTATTGGAATGAGTTTGCCCTTCATCCCTCTGCATTTCTCTAATGTGATTTCGATTGCGACTGCTTGAGCCGCCATGCAATCGTCTATCTGTATTCCTTCATCCCTCTTCCTTCTTCTACCACCCTTCCTCTTCTTAGTTTCCTTCTTCTCCTCCTCCTTTTTACCCCTTATCTTCTCTATGATTGTTTTTAACATTATCTAACACCTCTTTTATCCTTTGTATTTCTGCATCGATTTCACGAGCTATTTTGAACATCATCTTGATATGTATCCTCTGTTCATCGATACGATTGTTCAAATCCTTTACCATACTCTTGATACAGTCCAGATAAATCACCTCCTAAACTTCAAAATCTCATCGAGATACTTCTTAATCTCCTCAACTCTCCTCTTAAGAGATTCATATTCTTCCATTAACCTTCTTATTTCTTCATCTCTCGCCTCTACTTTTGCCTTAATCTCCTCAACTTCTTCGGGTTCGACTTCTGGCTTTTTACCTTCTAATATCATTTTTACGTCATCTGCATACTCTGGCTCTATGAAAATCCTGTAAGTTTTTACTATAGTTATTGCATCATCGACTGTCATGAGTTCGATGTAATGTCTAAACGGGATTGCTGAGTAAATTCCCCAACCTCCTCTCCTCCTTACAACCTCCTTAGCCTTATCTGTATGTCCTAATATGTTAAACAATGCTGATGCAAAAGTTGCTCTGAAGTCGTAAAATGTGAAATTACTAATCCCCGTCATCTTTCTCACTGTTACGGCTCTTGCCTGTATGTTTCTATCGGGTTCTGAGAATAGATAATCGTCTGGCTCTAACCCTCTTCTCCTTGCATAATCAAGTAAAGCTTCGTATAGGTCTTCAGAGATGAAAACGAAGTCGGCAGGCTGTTTGAACTCTGTTACCCTTTCACCCCTCTTTTTCCTCTCCCTTGCGAGTAACATCCTTGCTGGAATTCTATAGAACTTACCACCGAATACTACATCCTCGACTTCTACAACAGTCTCAGCCAAATCGTTAACTCTCCACGTATTTAGTATATGCCTGTATCTTAGCCCCGTTTGAAGTAATGTCCTTGCGAATAGTACATACATCTCAACCTTCCAAGCGGCTAAACCGCTTGTAGGTGTTGCTAAAGCTTCAAGTAATCTTTTAATTTCAGATGGTTTCCTCGGAATTCCCTCAAATTCCTCTTCACCCGTTGGAGTTCTCCTTTTTTCAGGCTTTTTTACGTATGGTTCTGGAAATCTCGAAATATAACCGCTCTTTTCAAGGTATTCCCCAAATGATAATATTAAACTCCTTCTGTTATATCTTGTGACTTCGCTTGGATACATCTCATATAAAAAGTCGAGTATGTGGTCTGGTTTTAGGAAAGATATATCCAAATCCTCAACTTTGACTTTTCCACCCCTCTTTAACCTATTACTAACCCATTCTATGAAATCTCTTATGGTTGGTAACCTATCCTTTCTGAGCGTTTTTAATACGTATTTTTCCCTTGCAAATCTTGTAAAGTAAGAACGCAGTATTTCTCTGAATGAGTCATCAACTGGAAGGGTTCTTAGCATCTCATTTACCTCTGCAAGGTATATTTCCTCCTCAGTTCCAAGTTCCCTCTTTTTCCTACCTATGACTATAGAGATTAAGTAGTGCTTGTCCTTCTCAGATAATTTTGACCTTCTTATCTTTGTTTCAAGTCTTACTAGCTCCTCCAATGTGTTAGCCTTGTCTATTTCATGTTCAAAACTCTCTCTTAACCCCATTTTACCCCCTCCTCTCGATTTCCTCATCTATCATATCGTATAGAATCTCCTTTTGGGTCTCTGTTAGATTGGGGTTTAGTGAAATCCCTGTTGCAAGTGATGAGAGCATATCTGGGTCGTCGTGGTATATTACAATCAAATCAACGTATTCATCGTAGGTTAGGTTCGTGAAAAGCTTGTTGAGGTTCATGTTCTGCTCTATCAATTTACTGAATCTGTCTCGTAGTTTTGTCCTCATTTCCCCAATCATCATGAATACTAAGTTTGAAATGTAATAACATTAACGAATCCATAAAGCCCATGCATAAGTGGACAATTTATCGCATTTGTTTAGCAGATTTACATCTATTTCGAATTCCCCTAATAGTTCTGAATCCTTTGCAAATCCTATGAATTCTCTCTCGAACTTTGATTTATCCTTTACAAACAATATCCCTTCCTCGTGCTTATACACTAAGACTGTCTCAGTAGCTGGATGTTGTGGTTGGGGTAGGGTAGGCGACGTAGAAGGTGCAGGAGGGGTTTCACCTATTTTACCCAATAGCTTTATCCTCTTCGTTCCGGGTTTTATGTCGAATTCCTTTGCATCGTAAACTCTTATTATAGCCTTGTAATCAGATGAAACTCTCGCTACAACTTTTGCATCATCGTCTACTATGTGAACTAATATACTGTCACCGGGTTTTATGTTGAGAGGTTCTCTTATCCTTTTTGGGATTGTGAACGCTAGTGCTGTTTTAGTTTGTCCATGCGTCCACAACCTAGCCGCAAACTCTAACTCCATCGAAATCATGATTACATTTAGTAACATATAGTATATAATCGTATCGTTTCCTTTTTCACACTGATTGAAACGTTGATTGAAACGTGGTTCGACAAGTATGGTGTCAATTTGGGGGTTGCCAATTGGCAAGTGATTGTGCTAATTATAACATAGTTTATATTCGATGTTATGAATGTGAATCTAACATTTTAAAGGAACTTTAAAATGTCATGGATGTTAGCTTTATATTATTAATATTTGATGTTATTACTGGCATGATCCTATGCTAATTGGCAACCCCTAATTTAATGATAAAAATATTAACGAAAACTTAAATGTCATGTTGAGAGTTCTTAAAAAGACAAGATGGACAAACAGTTTCAACCGGCTCTAAATCTGGCTTGATTATACTTTCCTCTTCCCATTCTTTACCACATACAACGCATTTAAACCTGACTTTGTATAGCTCTTCCTCAAAACTAAGATTCAAGTCCATGTTAAAATCAAGAATACGTTTTTTGCTGTATTCCATCAAGATGTTATAAGCTGTGGTGATTTCCTCGAACTTGTTTCTATCTCCACCCCTATCCGGGTGATATTTGAGTGCTAACCTTCTGTAAGCTCTCTTTATTTCTTCCTCTGAGGCATCTAATGATACTCCCAGTATCTCAGCGGCTTCTTCAGGAGTCATATCCAAATCCACCAAGGTCTAAACAACATAATCCAGAACCACTGTATAAGTATCGTCGGCTGGATTACATGTGGTAGTAGTGGTATCATAGTTTAACGTATAACTGTATTGCAAAAACCTTTCCATTCTCAAGAAAATAATTGAATGCTTCTTTGTATTCTGTGAATTCCTCTATCCCTCTATCTGAGATTACGAGATATTTAATGTCTGTTCTGTATTTCCTTTTCATATTCTATATCGACTGGAATTATTATGAATCCCAAATACAGCCAACCACGTTTGGGGTTAAGGCTATCGACTATCAGTATCATTTCCAACCACCTAACGATATATCCTCTTAGCTATCTCATGCAGCTTCTTCTCAAGCTCTCTAACACCTTCCCTAAGCTCTTCCAATTTGACTTCACCCTTGATAAGAGATTTAACTCTCTCAGCCAAATCTTCAACCTCTTTCCTGTAGTTATCGGGTAAGTTGTTGACGGATTTAATCAACTCTATTGCCTTATTCTTCAGTTCTATTTCCTCCAGCCTCCTCTTATCCATCTCTCTGTATTTCTCGGCTTCCTCAATCATCCTTCTTATCTCCTCTTCGCTCAGTCTGTGAGGTGCTTCAATCCTTAGAGTTTCCTTCTTCCCAGTTCCCTTATCTAAAGCTGTTACGTTTAGAACTCCGTTTTCATCTATCTCAAAGATAACTTCTATCTTCGGGACTCCGGCAGGTGCTGGTAGAACGTTGAGATATATAGTTCCAAGGTATATGTTCTCCTCGGCTATTTCCCTCTCTCCTTGATAAATATCGATTCTTACTTGTGTTTGATTATCGTAAGCCGTAGTATATAATCTGGATTTCTTAACTGGAATAGGCGTATTTCTCGGTATTATCCTTGAGAATTTTCCATCTTTTGTCTTCACACCTAAGCTCAATGGTGTTACATCTATTAACAATACTTCACTCTTTAATCTTCCGTCGAGTATTGCCGCTTGTATTCCCGCTCCAATAGCTACAGCTCTCATAGGGTCTACTCCTTCTGCTTCCCCAAGTATTTTATCTCCAAAGATTTCTCTGAATTTTCTTTGGACTGCCGGGACTTTTGTTGCTCCTCCAACTAACAACACCTTATCTATCTTATCAGGTGTTAAGTCTGCATCGTTTAGAGCTTGCATTATCGGTTTCTCAAGTCTTTTCAATACGGGTTCTATGACCATTTCGAATTCAGCCCTTGTTATCTCCCTCTCAATTACACCGGGAACGTATAATACTGTAACATCAGAAGCCGATAGTTCCATTTTAGCCCTCTCTATTTCACTTCTTAAGATTTGAGCAGTTCTATCGTCCAAGCTTAATCCTTCCTCTTTTACTATGTATTCGTATAGTGCGTTATCCATGTCACATCCACCTAATTTGGTGTCACCGGATGTCGATAGAACTTGGAATACCCCCTCAGCTATTTCCATTACAGTTACATCGAAAGTTCCACCGCCTAAATCCAACACGGTAACTTTAACGTTTTCGTGACCTTTGAAGCCGTATGCCATCGCCGCCGCTGTTGGCTCGTTGATTAGTCTTTTAACCTCTAATCCGGCAATCCTCGCCGCATCCTTTGTAGCTTGTCTCTGATTGTCGTTGAAGTATGCTGGAACGGTTATAACAGCCCATTCTATTCTTTTACCCAAGAATTTTTCCGCATCCTGTTTTATCTTATTCAAAACGAATGCTGATAGCTGTTCCGGTGTAAAATATGCTCTAAGGGTCTTTGAGAAGTATCTCCAGTCCGTCCCCATATATCTCTTGAACTCGGTAATCTTCTCTCCAACGTATCTCTTCGCTTGATGACCAACCAATATCGCTTTTGGTGTGAAAGCTACTACGGATGGAAAGTTCTTACCGCCGAATGAGCCTTCAGAAGCTGGTATAATATGTGTATTTCCCTTATCGTCAACGTAGCAAGCTTCCGAACTCGTAGTTCCCAGGTCTATACCTATCATGATAAGTCATACTATGGCAAAATATATAAGAGTGTTGCTTTAAATCAAGAATATGAAGGTAAAATTTCAAGGGAAAGTAGGAGCACACTGGAGGGTTGTAATTCCATCAAAGTTTGCTGAACAACTTAAACTTAAAGGAGGAGATTTAGTAAACGTAGTGATGAAGAGTCTTTACGGTGACCTTGTAGCTGAATTTTCAGCCACTATAGAACAAAACATAACCATGAAGAGGAAAGATAAAACGTATTATGTATTTCGTTTCGTAATTCCAAAGACTACAAGAGAGTTATACGATATAAATCCGTATGAGTTTTATCATTTTGAGGTTGAGAAGGTGAGTTACGGTGAGGAGGAGGTTGAGGAGGAGAGTAATAAAGAAGAGGATTAGGGAATTCTTAAATCAGACTCGTGGCCAAAATAGAAGACTTTATCCTATTATAGCTATGGAGTGCTTCAAGTGCTCTGATGAGTTTGCAGAGTTCTTAGCTAATGAAAGTCAGAAGTTTATGAATGGGAAAATCAGCTTAAGCGAGCTTGAAAATAAGGTTTTGGATAAGGCTAAGAGTATTGGAGATTTACTATACGCATTAACAGCATTTGCATTCAGCAGAGGTTATAACATAGGATATAACGAGGGGAGAAAAGAGATATTAGAATGGTTTACTCCCATGATTTCGTTTCTGCAAGCTATGTAATTTCCGTCATGTGTTTAATGTGTAATACCAACTGCCAATCGAATTCTCCATTTTCCAATATACATCTATACAGTTCACCGAGGTCGAACCATGCATCTATATCCGATTTTAACAATCTTTCACAATCCTTCAACACGTAAATGATTACTATTGTTCTTACACCCTTACGCTTTAGAAATCTGAGTATTTCAACCGATATTCCGAATCCACCGTATTTTCTAAAGAAGTGGTCGTTCCATCTTCTCCTCGTTACGTATATCAAACCCTTATTAGTTCTTTTGATAGTTCCAACTCTCCTATTGTAGTAGAAGATGACTTCACCATGCCACTCCTTCACAGTTGCAATTTTACCACTCGATGTGGTTAGATGTATCATACTCAACCCTATCTTGTTTTTCTATCTGCAATATAATTAGTTTTTTATCTGGTGTTATATAAACTTTTGCCCTGTCTCCTTCCTTGATTTGAAGGTTCTTGACAGTGTTTTTCGGGATTGTAACTCCAAGAGATGTTTCGCTCCTTTTTATCACTTTAACTGTATCTTGATATATACACATGCGTATAATATCATCCGACCTCATAGGTGTCACCTAAATGTAACTGAATAAAAAATTTAGGTTGCAACTCTAATCGTCATCCCAGTATAGATAATATAGTGGAACGTCGAGCAGTGCTTCTCTCTCCATTTGTCTCTCGATGAAAAATATGAGATAGTTGATGACCATCTCAAGCCAGTCACTTCTCTTTCTATCGTATTCGTATTTCTTAAGCAATCGTTTGTATTCTTGTAGAGTATCGTATAATTCGTATAGCTTATTTCTTAAACCTATGAAGAAGTTGTTGAGGTATTCGTCGTCGAACTCGAATTCAAGGAAGAACTCATCGATTGTCTCAGTCAATTCGCAGAATTCGTGTATATAGCTGTCTTCAACCTTGAGTTTTAACCTGTCCTTTATGAGCATGGCTATCACTCCTTCACCAACTTAGACTTGCGATAAGCCTTAGAAACTTCATCCTCTTTTATCTGTATTACTATTTTCTTGACTTTGACTTCTTTCTCTCGTAAGTCTACGCTGTTCCCTCTCCCAACGGTTACATGGAATTCCACTAAGACGTTAGCTTCAAGTGTAATCTCGTCGTCTTTGTTCTCTATTACAATCGTAAATTTATCGCCCAGCTTCTTGTTATATCCGAACATCTACAACCCTCCTCAAAACCTCTTAAACAAATTCTCTATGTTGGACTCACATATCTCTACACCTTTATCCTTTTTGATGGCAATCGGTATCATGACGGTTTCCTTGTTCCCCTTTACTTCTATAGCTAAGACTTCTCCGAGGGATTTGTTCTCCACTTCGAATTCAAGCAATACGAGGTTTACTTCTATGGTCTTCCTTAGAATAACTACATCGGATTTCTCGAAGAGTTCTTTAATAGGTTTAGTAGTCATAATACCACCTCTGTGTCGGAGGCTTTAGAGGAGGTCAGAACCCTCCTCATAAGCTCCTTAAACAAGAAGGTGTTGAAGGTGGCTTCGTGAGCGATGTTAATCAGATACCACATTCCCATGCTCTTCTTGTAAGAATCTACATCTCCTGTAATTATGCAGAACGCCGTCATTTCTTGATAGAATTTGATAATTAAGCGAAGTATCGCTCCTACTCTTACGTAATCTATGTTGTCTTTTCTAAGTTCTTTAAACAACTCCTCGTAAAGAAATGTGAGAGCCATGTTATCACCTAAGCAAACTCGGTATGATTGTTAAATCTCTCCCTTTTTTCTTCTGGTGGTGTTGGTTCTATATCATCGATTGAGTGTTGTGGCATTTGTTGTAATCCCAACTTATTATAGAGTCTCTCGCAATACTTCATTACTCTCTTGAAGTTCCTAAAAGACCCTTCAAAGTCTATTTCGACTTCAAAACCCGTAAAACTGACTTTTGTCTTTAGCTTAAACATGGATATCACACCCCCTATTCGATATCTACACGAATTCTCTCAAGGTTTAAGCTCTTAATGAACTCTTCAATAGTTTTCCTGTTATCCACTTCAACTCCAAAGATTTCTTCGGTTTCGGGCATCTCGAACACGATTCCCTCTCCGTCAGCGTATTTTATCTGTGCGTTGCTTCTGGCTAAGAAGTGGACAACTCTTCCAAGCTCCTCGTATGCCTTTGAGTCAAAGGGCAAGTTTAATATGAAAACTCTTACTCTCATGGTTTTACCTCCTTCATAGTGTTCTGATAGTATCTCGGATACGTCTAATTCGAGAAGTACTAGTGACCTGATATCTTCATCAGTGGCTTCTCTTATCACTTCCACCTTGTAACCCCTCCTATTTAGATGTTCTATGAGTTGTTGTGGTGCTGTGAATACTGGTTTAACGTCTTCAGAAAGATGAACCCTAACAAGAAGGCTCTTCTCATCCATAAAACTCACCCTACACGGAAAATTTCTCCATCTGTAGTTTCAATTAATATGGAGTTCTCAGTTACCTCAAACCTCTTTGCTATCACACCATTACCTTCAAGGTATGTTATGATGACCCATTCCTCAACATCTTTTATTTTTTCAGCTATTTCTTTACAGATTTTCTTGTATTCGTCTTCATAACTTGGTGATTCTGCAAATGATGCATCTCCTCGTAGTAATTCTGCAAGCTCTCTCAATGTAACTCTCACATAAACCATCTTACCCCTTACTCGTATAGTTAGGTGATTTCTGTTATCACTTTGAACTGCGAGTATTGCGTAATTCTTATTTTTGTTCTTCTTTTGGTATTCTATTAAATTGACTTTCTTATGTTTTCTTAACCACTCGTAAAATTTCCTAAAACTGGGAGTCCACGATGCAATCATATATAACCATCCCCTCCCGTAGCAATATCCTTAGCAACCTCCTTAGCCTTATTTAAAAGATGTTTTAATTCCTTGTTAGTCATTCTCCCTTTAGATTTTTTACCCTTCTTTCTCTTCTTCTTGTATTCCTCCTCAGCCCTCTTCACAATCTCGTCATAGTTATCTGGAACTAAGACTATCTCTATTCCCCTCTCTTCCATCTCATCGTATTTCTCCTTGTTCTTATTGTAATCCGACTCCTTCACTAATAATTCAAATCTCAACGGTATAAAGGCTAAGAAGATTCCGGGAGTTTTCTCAGTCTTGTATCCCGTTAGGGTTTCGGGGTCTTCTATGTATGTTGTTACCGCTTTCCTGTGAGCTAAGTAAACTATGGATTTTCCTATCTCAAAGTCCTTCGGAATTGATGGAACTGCTTTACATACTCCTAATTTTTCGGCTTCAAGTGAGAAATCCCTCGGAGTCGGATAGAACTTCTCCCCTACCCATAGCATAAATGCCTTCTCTGGAGGATTGCAGACGTAACACTCTTTATTGCATGTGCACATGCTGAAGTTCTTTGAGATGGCTATTTTGCAATTGTCACAAACAAGTAACAATTTGTTCAATTTTCTTCCTGCAAATTCATCCGAAGCCTTCATGACTTCTCCGCATTCTGGACATCTGATTACTTCATTTCCGCAGACATCAAAGAGTCTTAACGGATTCAGTCTAATCCAACCTCTCGTGAATTTTATGCCCTCTCCGCACACTGGACACCTCGTTAGCGGTATTGGTAGTCTGTGGCAGTATGTTGCAATCCCAGAACCGATGATATACAGTTTCCCTACGTGTCGGTATCCACAACCCCTTCTGGGTTCTAAACCCTCTAACCGCCTAACCATAGTGATATCTAAGTGTCAATATATATAACACTTTCGGTGGCAATTTGAGTGTCACCAGTCGTTGAACTTGACATTATGCCTTCTCAAAAACTCCTTAATTATCGCTTTAACAGCTTCCTGATTATCGTTCTTACCAGTTAACCTCTTTAACTCTCTGAGGATTTCCGGTGGAATTCCGACTACGACTCCTACATAATCCCTCATGCTCTAAGTAAAGGTAAGAGAAGAATTAGACATAAGAAAAATCCTATGAGGATTCCAAACCAAACACAGGCTTCTTCCCTCCTTTTGATTTGCTCGAATATGTGTTTAACGTGTAGACAGCCGTCACTACTGCAAGAGTCGTTGTAATACTTGCATATATGTTTGAACAAACATCCCATTAGAACCACCGAATGATAATACAAAGTAAAAGTCCGATTATGGTAAAGATTGCACCGAAGATTGCTGATTCCTCAGCTAAAGCTTCATCGAACATGTCTGTAGACACGATTTTCAGGAATAGAGACCATATAAGTAGAAAGAGTCCAGCACCAATGATTGCTCCTATCAATATTTGTGTTATTATTTGTGTTATTATATACACTAACTGTGCCGACATTTCAATCACTTAATGGAAATTCAAGGATAAGAGTCTCCCTATCGTTCCAGTATACCTTATCTGCATTAATTACATCCTTTATATTGAATTTCTTTGATAATCCCGTGCACCTAATCCTTATGGTGTTGTATTCCGTTCTCACGAGTGTTAGGGATTTATCCGTTTTAGATTTCTTAAGAAGTAGTGCAATTATCAGCCTTTTACCATCTAATTTATACTTTATCTCGCAGTATTTGTATTTCTTACCTATCTTATTGGAGATTTTTCTTGATAGATGGATTCCAGATTTTGATATGGTTGCCTTGTCAATTTCTTCAGCCTTTTTAGGTTTATACTCCTCAAAATCCGACAGGTCTATAACACCTTCAATTGCGGATTTCCTCCCCATTACCAACCCCCTCCATAACGAAAACCTCCCTCAACCAATCTTCAAGCTTTTCAACATCAAGATGTGTAGGCATACTTGCCCAGAAAAAGTGTTTCCTACCACCGGTGAATACGTAAGTAACTATTAGGTCGCAACGTCTACACCTGTAAGTTTTCTTAACCTTCTTAAGCCTCTTTCCGCAGAAGGGGCATGTAAGTTTCCGTGTTTTTCTCGGCTTAACCATCGAAGTCAGCTCCAAACACAAGCCCGCATTTTGGACATTCCGCAGGATAACCATCAACCTCGAACTCGTATCCGCACAGGCATAAGATGGTTAGCTTAGCCATCTAAATCACATCTTCAAATCCAACAGTATAGTAGCACCTGTATGCTTGTATACGAAGTCCAACAGTTTATCCTCGTTCACGTAGATGTTAGCCATGAAGACTGGCTTCTTTCTGCATTTTGGGCATTTTACGTCGGTAGTGTATTTGTCCACAATCCTTACAATTTTACAGTTGAAGCATGCGTATAGTCTTAGTATCATAATACATAAGCGAATAATACCTGTAAAGACAGTTTACGCAAACCCAACCCAACCTACACCAATGCAGATTTTTTGTTTCACTTTTACAGTATTGGCATTTATGTGAAGAATTCGTCATCCGGTATCACCTTTTTGACCTCTACGAACCCTTCTCTCTCTATGAAATCCTTTATCCTATCGAATTCCTTTTTATCATCTTCCCTCTTCAAGTCTAAGGTTTTCTCAAATGCTATGCTTCCAGCTCTTAGCCTTACTATTACTATACTGTCATGTTTCTTTATCTGGTATAGCTTGTGTCTACAACCCCTACAACACTCCTCAAAGAATTCCAAATCCTCAACCACGTGGACTACCAAACTATCACCCCCAACTAAGACTAAGGGCAATTGAATCTCACACCATTATACTCAAACATCTCAATCATCTGAATCGACCTCCTTTTTCAATTTACTCCTTAACTTTTCACCAAACCTTGTATTTAGAATTGCATTGTAGATTTCATTACAGATGTCTCTATCTGGACATTTTTCACAATTGTACTCGTCTTTTCCACAAAATATACAGATTCGCTTTATCTGCTTTGTCTTTGAATCAAACTGTACTATAAATTCAACTCGTGGCATCGGAATCGACCTCCTCATTCAGCAACTTCAGAAACCGTCTCCAGAAGAAAATCCTGAATTTTTTTCTGTAATGAAACCTTATTTTCTTGCTAACGTACATACATCATACCTCCGACTTGGGTTTTACCTCTCCCCTTAGATGGAAGTGTTGAACTTGATTTTTCTGTACAAACGCTAATTCCGTTTTACAGATGTTATTTGCACCTATTATCTCTGCATTAGTTACGATAAAGAAGTTGTTGTAGTAACCTCCAAACGTTCCGGTTATTATAGTTCCTCTGATAAGTTGGAATGTAACCTCTTTGCCTTTGATGAAGTCAAAAGGTGATTTTTTCTTATCCTTCCTACCATCGCCCGCCATGAACATAATATGGCATAAAAATACTTAAATGTTTCTGACCTTCCGAAGAGAATATATATTATAATTGACTTGTAGATATTTGACCTCCTCCCCGCCCTAAAGGGCGAGGATTCCCCTTAGGGCGAGCCTCCGACACGGAGGACTCCGCCATGAGGCGGAGCGGGGTTGCGGTCGAACCGCATAAGGGGCGGGTCAAACGCCCCGACGGGGCTACCCTTTGGGTAGCTCCGTCAAGCAATACTGACATCGGAAGATTTATAAACCTTTTGGTTAACATGCATGATATGGAACTCATACTAAAATTAAAATTGTTTGAACCAAGAAAGGGAAAGAAGATGTTGATAGAAGAAACAATAAGACAGTTCAAGGATTGTGTAAACGATTGGATTCAAGCACTTCATCAATTAGAAGAGAAACCGACAAGGACAGCAGTCCATAGATTTGCATATAAAAAGCTTAGACAAAAGTATTCACAATTGCACACGGATGTTCTCCAAGAAGCAATGGATTTAGCGATTGAGATTTACAGAGCTTGGTTAAACAATCCAAACAAGGGAAAAGAGATTCCAAGATTTGACAAAGATTGCATATATTTCGAAGGAAGATGTGTTAAGTTTGACAGACACTTTATCAGCTTACCATTAGCTGGTAAAAGGGTTTGGTTGCCAATGCATGTTCCAGCAAGGTTTAAGCAGTATTTACAGCATAAACATGGTAGAGTTATCTTAAAGAAAGTTAAAGATGAATACTACGTTTATGTCAGCGTTAATGTTCCAGAGCCTGAACCTTACGAGCCGAGAGGTTGGTTAGGTGTCGATATTGGGATTAGACACATCATAGTAGTTTCAGATGCGAAGGGTAAAGTCAATTGGTTCTTAAATAATGCTATAGGTTGGAAGAAAAACATGGAGTGTAGAATTTCTGGTTTGCAAAGGTTAAAAGACAAAGGAGTGAAGAAAGGTGTCTGGAGAGTGTTAAAAAAGCTTAGTGGTAAGGTAAAAAATAGGCAAAGTTATATCAACCATTGCATAGCAAAACAGCTCGTTCTAATAGCTAAAGAGAGGAGATACGGTATTGCAATTGAGAACTTAAGGGGTTTAAGAAGAGGCAAAGTCGGAAAGAGACATAGAAAGAGATTGCACAAGTGGGCTTACAAAGATTTAATTGATAAAATCGTTTACAAAGCTAAGCTACACGGTGTTCCAGTAGTGTTCGTCAATCCGAAAGGAACATCAAGAACTTGTTCAAAATGCGGTGCTAAGGGAGTCGTCAAAGGTAGAATTTTCGTTTGTAGGAAATGTGGTTTGAGATTGGATAGAGATTTGAACGCTTCGAGAAATATTGCTCTCCGTGCTCCTCCCCGCCCTAAAGGGCGAGGTTTCCGCACGGAGGTGTCGAGCCATGACAGTCTACACATGTGTCCCATATCTATTTGATGTAATACTCAAGGATATATGGGATTTTCTGTCGAGAATGGCAGGTAGAACAGTAGACGTATCGAAGTTGTACACAATAAACGACATGGGATTCAGGCAGTTAATGCCAGAAAGCTTCGACGGAGGAAGAGTTAACTTTGCGGAAATCGCAGCAATTTATTTACCAGAATTCTATGCAAAATGGAGTATAAATGTGGTCAGAGCAATAATCGAGAAGGAAATTCCGAGACCTGAAGCACACAAGGGATTCAACATAGATAAACAACTCCTAATCGTATTCACGAAGAAAATAATTGGTAGGTTCAAATCGATTAGGATAGGAAATACGATTCTAATGGCATTCCACATAGGCAAAACCCCAATTACGGTTGTAAAACACCACATCTACAACATAATAGGAAAGTGGTATCAGAAGAGAGCTGAGAAAATAGAGGAGTCCACAGAAAGGAAGACTGGAAGGAAGGCTTGGGGTTCTCTTGCAGAACTTGTGGAATTCTTCAAATACATAGGTAAGAAGTTGTGCAAAATCGCTAAGAAGTTCTTTGATGCTATGAGCTTCCGCAAATGCAAGCACGAACAACAACAACAAAACAAAGATTGCTGTAATTATTATTGCTATTATACTAGTACTACTAATAGTACAACTTCTAATAGCAATAATAATAGTAGAAGCAATAATAACAACAATAGTAACAACAACTTTAGAAAAGTTCTTACTAAGATAGAGCGAGTAATACTAAACGCCACTCCTGTGTTACCGGAGAACCGGAAACGGATTGTTATTTGATTATAAAATAACGTTATAATAATCTAATTAAATTCTGGTTAGCTGTTAGTGTCTTCGTTAGTTCCTAACTCTATTGAGATTCTCTAAAGAAGTTAAATAACTCTGAAGCCTCGCCTTTCAGCCCCCGTTTGACCTCACATCATTTAAATTTTTCCCCATCTATAATAAAACATTGTATATCTATTAAGAAAAATAGAGAAATAGATATTATGTTAAGAATTCGATGCTACGTTCCGCCTTAGGTGACTTTGTTCGCATGTTTCTTGAGGATGATTAAATTAAATAGTTATCTCTCTTCTTTAACCAACTCTTTTAGGATTTTATCTACATCCTTAACTCTAACGTTTCTACCCTTACCTTTAAGAACTTGCATTTCTACCTCATCCAATACATCAACAACATCTTTTGCCCTAAGTAGCATTGTTATTATTGCACTTGCGGCTTTGGTAGCTTTTACAACCCTAGTCTTGAACGGTAAATCCCTCCTTCTTATCGCACTTATGAACTCGTATATTGCACTACCGTATATTTCACCAGCCTTAGATGCAACAGTGACGACCTGATTAGCATCCATAACTCCGACAGGGCTTAGAGGGTTCAGTCCAAGCCTTTCTATAGCCTCCTTAACAGTCATCGACTCAAGCTCCTCAATAGGAACGATATCAGTCTTCTCCTCAGACGACTCCAACCTCTTCTTCCTTCTCCTCACTCGATACATCCTCACTCGATACAACCCCAAACACCTCCTTAACTTTATCCACACAATTTTGTAAGTTTTTACCTATAAGCTTAACCTCAACACCGTAATCCGTCACATCACATGATAACTCCTCGATTTTACAGTCTCTTAGGAATGTTTGTATTAATATACTACTCCTAGTACTTTCAAGGAAGCTCTGAAGCTTGTCTATAAATTCACGTCTTTTATCTTCAGACATTTCAAGCATTATTGTTATACATTCTCCAGTCTCGCACATTTTATGAGAAATGTTCGTAATGTCGTATTTTTTACACATTTTATCCCAAATGTCCATTATATAGCCCGCAATCTTCTCCCTTACAAACTTGTTGTCCGCAATTCTTGATATGAATTTTATAAACCCCTCTCTAGATAAGTAGTCTTTGATTTCACTAACTATAGACGATATGGCATCTTTATCCATACCTACACCTCCACCTTAGCCGTAAACCCTCCTTCACGCTTGATTATATTCAACTTTATCCCTTCACTACTCTTAACTTCCTCCTCCCTCTTTTTAACTCCTTCTTTTTCCTTCTTAACTTCCCTTTTAATCACCCTACCCCTTCTTTCCTCACTGAACCCAAACGGTATGTTTACACCAACCTTTTTGTGTAAGTAGACACCTAAGCCCGATAGGAATATGGATACACCGTCAAGTAAGTGAACCAATGCCGCTGATGCATCTGGCAATGTATTGACAACCTCAAAGTATAATTCGAGTGCCTCTTCAGGATTGCGTTTCGCAGCCTCTGAAATTATCGTATCCACCATCCTCATCTTCTGCTCAAAAGCATCTTTGAACAGTAAGTCAAAGAAACTCTTAGACTCATCTTTAGATTTACCTCCTTCAATCTTCTTTCTTACCTCTAAAGCCTTGTTTTGAATCTCAATAGATTTCTCCATTACATCGAGCACCTGATTTAACGCATCTATTCCAACCTCCTTAACTAGTTTCTCAATCTTAGATGCCATTTCTGTTAGGTCATCACCTTTACCTTTAGGTTTACCACTGCCAAACAGCTCCTCGATAGCATTGTTTATCACAGTGTCTATTTTATCCTCTACCTTCTTCATAACTTTGGTTTTGATGTCTTCTTCACCTTTGAACTTCTTAACAAGCCAGTCGGGTGGTGGAACATCAAGAGCCTCGTATTTTAACGTATACAAAACCCTCCCATGACCATCAATGGCTTTTACGAGGAAAAGACCGCCACCACCTATATCCTCTATGACTCTATCTTTAGTTGGGAACTCGCTGTATTCTAAATCCGTTTTTATGTATTTACCTCCCCTATCCGGTTTTGCGTAGATTATCCATCTATCAACTCCTAACACAATTGGCTCTTCTTCGGGAGGGATTGCAATCCTCGTATTCCTTAGTAGTTTGTTAGTAGTTACATCTCTCACTCTAATGATGTAATAGCCTCCACCGTATGTGTCCTTGAGATAATCCCTTATTTCCTCTATTGCATCCTTGTCGCCTAACATTTCAATGAGTTCCTCAGAACTCCAAGGTAGCGTTCCGTCCACACCGTAACGGTCAATCAATTGATATTTTGAATTTTTAGACGGTGCAAACAGTAATCGGGTTTCAAGAACAGGCTCATGTATACTTTCTGTGTGTTCGAACTCCTCCTCCCCTCTTTCTTTTTGTTTACCCCATAGCATTTTTTACATCACCCCTTACAATACTTACACTCAGCATATAATTAAATTTAACGAGTGCAGTGGTTATTTATAGTGTAATCCTATATCGGATGGGGGTGCTCCTCACCCCATTTCTGTAATTCTCATGCATCCTCGTTTATGTCATAACACTACAAAATCTACACCACGTGTCAAACGATTATAGCCACGAAAAACTTTTAAACTTTAAAAAAAGATTCATAAAGGGTGGATAGGTATGCCAGCAGTAAAAACTTTAGTAGGTTATGTGGATGAATTAACCACACCAGAGATGTTCAACCTATTGACTGGAGCAGGGATTGGGATAATAGGGCATGTAATCGGAGAGAGTTTTGCAGACAACTACTTCAAAGACAAGTATCCAGATAAATACCCGATGTACAGCACACTTGCAGTTTCAGCAGTCCTATCAGCGTTGGGATTGGGACTAATCATCTATGGATACAAGAAACCGGATTGGAGACTTGTGTTGAGTTACATCGGTTTCGGTATACTAATGGTCGAAGTGATGCAAATAGCAGACTTGATAAGAGTGAAATTCGAACTGGGGTGATGTAGTTGAGGGCGAGACTTCTAATGAAGGTTAAGAAACTGGAAAGACCGAGAATCGTAAGAGAGAAGGAAAAGGAGGAAAAAAAGCCTGCATCTCCTGCCGAAACAGAGCTTACGTTCGGAGTTGAATCCGAATTTGAGTAATCTTTCCTCCCTTTGGGGAGGATGGGTGGGGTGATTTAGATGGAGGTTTTGGATAATTGGGAAATGGTAGTATACAAGGAAGACTTAGATGCAAACAACAGAATTCAGATTGAGGATGCCGAGAGATGCTGTGCCCTCGTGAGAGAGATAGGAACTGATAACCCAACGGATGTTGCAATAACGGTAGAAACTACAACGGTAATAACGATAGACGAACTTATTGCACCGTTCTACAAGACCGAATTCAACAAGAACGTAATGAGATTCTCACAGATTAGAGATGGAAGATGGGTAACAACCGGATTCGAGATACCAATCCCATTGGATGCGGACATCTACATCGAGGGATTACAGGCTGGTAAGAGAGTATACTTCAAGGGAACATTATTCAAGGATGTAATGAGAGGAGACCACCCCATAAACAGATACCTAATGGCAAGACTCAAGGAAATCACCTACAAAAGACTGCTACCGATATACTACAAGGATGTTGAGATTCCTACGACATTCACCAAGAATTCGATGTTCGTTTTGAGGACTGACGGTGTTGCAACACCGGTATTTGAGAAGTTCGACCCGACAAACCCACATTACACAATCAAGCCGGACGTTAACTCGATATACATCCTAAACAACCCAGTCGAAGTTCTATGGCAACACAATGAAATCCCACCTGAGAAGGTAGAGTTCAGAGTTGTATACGACAGAGAAGACTTGAAGATTAGACCGAGATTAGACCACATGTTCTTCCCACCCGGAAACGGTGAAAGCGTTTACGTTACAGAGGAAATCCTAATCCCAACAGCCGCAGTGAGAAGTGCTACGGTAGGAGCAGACGTTTCAAAGGGAAGTAACGTAAAGGTTAACGTTGGAGCATCGGTTGATACAAACGTCTTCGCTCCGGGAATGCATGTAATGATTACCACAAGCGATTGGGCAACATACGAGATTGCTAAAGTCACCGAGATAGTTCCAACTGAATCAAGCACTGGAGCTGGAGATGCTGGATTCTATCTCGATTACATTGAGAACGACTATCCAGCGGGAAGCTTAGTTATTGCACCAGCCGCAAGACTCAAGTATCAGCCATTAGCACCAGTAGGAGTATTAGCCAATCCGGGTGGAGGAGCAGTAGCAGTTCACTCGGCAACTGGTGAAGTCTTCGTAGGAGCTGGTCACGACACTACACCGTTCAAGTTTGGCTATTATGCAAAGAAGAGGGCTGGAGGAAGAGACATATTCACAATGAGGAGTCTGCAATCGAGATACAGGGTTATCGAACATCCGCACGGACTTGCATTCTGCTTCGTTAACAAGGCTGGCGTAGACCCAACCGTAACCGGTAAGGTAACACTCTACACTTTAGCAATATTCAAGCAGAAGAACATTCCAGAGGATATTTCAAGAAGTGTTGAGAGGGCTTTAGAAGAGGCTAGGAGAGCAGGAGTCCCAATCTAACCTCATATTTTTTAAACATAACTTAATTTTTAACCAATTTTTTGAGGATTTTTCAACAACACATATACCGTTTGGATAAATATTCCTCAACTTAATTTTAAAATTAAACCGATTATAGAATTTATCGAGTATTACCATGAAAATAATTCCCATAGGGTTTATTTTATAGGAGTAATATTAGGTATTACTTCATGATGTAGAAGTAATATCCCGGATTGAAAGAGGGTTCGAATCCCACCCGAACAAACATTTTTAACTTCTTGAGATAAATTATAACGAGGTGGTAAGATGGTAGAGGTTATAGTTGATAAAAGGAGGTTAGGAGCTTTAAGGTATGCATACGTGAGAGTGATTGATTCACTAGCACCAAACACTAGCGACAGCATGAGAGATACACTAATCGACGGAGACAAA
>Ga0190367_1000215_pt1 | contig 45004 bp, 48 predicted proteins | sample 4872181011_MG_FD_171838 | JGI IMG/M metagenome (GOLD analysis project Ga0190367, IMG submission 171838) | Hydrothermal vent microbial mat bacterial communities from Southern Trench, Guaymas Basin, Mexico - 4872-18-10-11_MG | ecosystem: Environmental > Aquatic > Marine > Hydrothermal vents >... | reverse complement strand
CTAATAGTTGATACTATGGGGTATATTTTCTTAATATCACCTTTCATGTAAACAATTATGTAAAATGAACCTTCAAGAGGAAAAGGTGCATATGCTAATGAGAATCCTCTAACGATTCCTGTTTGTAAAAGATGGTTCTTATAATGAGATGAAATTCTGTTCCTTGGTACGTGAAGCCTTTTCGCAATATCACCTATACCTATAAGTGCATTATCCTCAAGTACAGATATTATTAGTACATCAAGCCAATCTAGCCTTTTGAAGAATGTTGGAGTAGGAGGCCTTAAGAATGAAAGATTCATTTCTATTTTATTTTTAATTTCATTCCAAGGATAAATGAACTTACACGTACGTGGATCGAAATATCGTGAGAATTTGGGCTTATTATAGATAGTTAACTGCGCCTTAAAGAACTTAATTATCTTATATTGTTCAAGAGTATTTAATATAAGTTTCTCATTGACATTCACTGGCTGATAGAAAATTAGCATAGTAATAGGTCTTGGTGATAATATATACGCCTTCCATTTTAGAATATAAGATAAAGGTGCCGGTATTTTATCTAATATGCCGTAAATCATCACAATTAATTTAAGCAATCCCATTCCATAATGATTTATGTCTACTCGTATATTTATTCTTGCATTTTTTATTATGCGTAACTTTCTACGAATAGCATCAACAGATGTGGAGAGCTTCGAAGCTATGGCGGTAAGTTTAAGTGGAGGTGAGGTATCAAGGATAGCTTCAAGTATATCTACTATATCTCTCCTTCTTAGTAGCTCCCTTAGTTTCAGGCTGTACTCAAGGATCCTACGCGCTCTCTCAGAAGCGCTACTTGGTTTCATAGCATCACCAGGTCCGCTCTCATTTCTGATCTTCCACAAGATATATCTAGCTACAATGCTTACTAAAAATCTGCTCTCTAAAAATAAGTACAGATGATTATGTGGTGATATTATAATGAATATAACTGTGACCTATAATAAAAATATAGGGTTGGTTACTTCTTACTTCCACTTCATGTCCATTCGTCATCTAATTCTCTATTTTGTATTGTTGCCCCAGGGTCTTGTGCAAGTGTTTCTGCTGCTGTTGCTATTAAGGCTATTACTGCTAATTTCGTTGCTGTTAATACGATTTTTCTGTTATCATTTAGCCATTTTAATACCTTAACTTTTAAGGCCATATTTAGACCCAGTAATTCTTTTATTACTCCATCATCATTGAATTTTCGGTAATGGTGGGAGAATCTACTCATTAAATTTGTTCATTAAAACTACTCACTAAGGTATTTGAATGTTCTACTTAGACTATAGTTATATGAGAGGTTGTTTACTATGCTTAACGCTATTAATGGTATTTGTTTTCTATATAGTCTTAGATATAGGTACATTACGATATCAATGACTCCCTTAGTAATTTCAATAACCTCCTTTTCTATATCTTCTCTACTTTGAGTATTTAAGAGTAAATGTGCTCTTTCTAGTAACTTCAGTGTTGGGTGAGTATATTCTGATACCTTTAAGTACATATTCAATATTTGTCTCTTTATCGGACCGGGTGTATTTGGTAATTCTGTTATCATTTTTGCCGTAAATGTTGCTGCTGTTTTTGTTCTCCTTGATAATTCGCTCCTGATACTCACCTCATTAAATTTATGCTTTAATAAAAGGTAAGTCGCCTGAACAACAGATTCTATGAGCATTTTTAAATCAAAAGCTATATTGGCAACAATTCTTTCATCAATGTCCTTAACAAGCTTCTTAAGTAGCATAGGAACTAGCTTACACCATATTAATTCCTCGTAATGAGTAATATATTTTAAATCTCTATTCATAAGCTCTAAGCATTTCAAAGTCTCCAATAGTAAATCCCTACATACCTTCATTGGATAACACACTCTATAGAGCTAATGAATATATTTTCAGACTATACTTATTATTGTAAGAGGTGGTTAAATGAGTATGCTTGACTCATACATTGTAGTGCTTATAACATGTCCTTCCAAAGATGAAGGATTAAAAATAGCTAAGGCACTATTAGAAAATAAATTAGCTGCTTGTATAAATGTTATAGATGGCTTAGACTCTTATTTCTGGTGGAAAGGAAAAATAGATTATGCTAAGGAGGTATTGTTGATAGTTAAAACTAGACTCGACCTTTTCAATAAAGTTGTTGAACTTGTAAAGAAGCTTCATAGCTATACTGTTCCTGAAATCATAGCTCTGCCAATACTAGCTGGTAATAAGGACTACCTTAGGTGGATTGATGAGAGCTTAGGATAGTCTTTAGCTTATTATGTATTTCTAAAACCTTATGAAGATATCTAGCCATTTTCACTACATTGCTTGGTATTTCTATAAGCTTACCTTCATGTAATACCATGTGTTTAACACTTACTTCCGCCTTAGTTACCTTTACTGCCTCTTCAACTACATGATGTAGTTGTAGACAGTGAGGAGATCCATCAACTGTTAATACTATGAGTTCTCTTGGAGGACAACGAGATAATGTTCCTACAAGTTTAAAACCAATCATATTAAAATGGTCAGCCTCCATACATACCGGGTACATGGCATATTCATTTTCGTATGTTTTTAAAATTTCTGGATGATCAAGTTCAATACATGATCCATACAATAGCATTTTTCTTAGCTTCCTAATTTTCTTTGAACATACATTAACTTCTAAATATCTCCTGCACCAAGTCATTATATATCACCTCATTTAATTACTTAGCTATATGGTAATTACGTTAATTGAGGTATTTTACCATACTATTTATTAATCCCAGTTAATATAATATTGTGTACGAGGCTGACCTAGCTCTATGTCTAAGCACACTCTTACATTAAATCTAAATAACATAATTGATGCCAAGATCAAGAATGGAAAAATAGTTTTAATAACAATTAACGGTAAAATAGAGCTTGAAGATAATAAGAAGAATCGTGAACTTTACTGGTCCATTAAATTAAGGAATAGAAGAAAGGTATTTGGACTATAAAAAGCGAACGGGATTAGTTATGTAGTCCAAGAATAACTATAGTTAAAAATTAATTTACTAAACCACAGCATTGATCCTATGGGAGACTTAATTGTCAGTGATTACCTTAAAGGGTAAAGTTATAAGCGGGTGTGGGGAAGGAGAATTCTATGTTAACCTATATGCAAGATGCTTTGAAGCTGTATTAGGTTTTAAACCCTATCCAGGGACCTTAAACATAATACTAGATTATGAGAGTATTAAACTACGTAAGTATGTTTCAAAACTTATAAATTCTATAATTATAAAACCTCCAAACTTTAAAGGATTAAAGCTGTACAATGTTAAATGTTATCCTGCTACTCTTGTTAAGGGTCTCAATTATGAAGATGTTTATATAGTTGAACCAGAAGCTACAAGATATGGCTGGGAAATCATTGAAGTAATATCTAAGGTTAACTTAAGGAAAAAGCTAGGGTTAAGGGATGGAGATGAGGTTAAGATCGAAATAAATGTTTCTAGAGGTTGAATAATATGCAGGTTGTGGTCCGTAAAGCACTAATAACAATACTATTATTTGGTATAGTTAGCTTATTCGCCGACATAGTCTATGAAGGAGCTAGAAGTATTATTCCAGGATACTTAGGGCTTCTAGGAGCTTCAGCAGCTATTGTTGGATTTATTGCTGGTTTTGGAGAACTACTTGGCTTTGCATTACGTATGCCCTTTGGTTATTTAGCTGATATCACACGTTCTTACTGGTTATTGACATTTATGGGATATACTGTAAATTTATTTGCAGTACCACTACTTGCACTTACGACGGACTGGAAGTATGCTGCATTATTAATCTTCTTTGAGAGATTAGGTAAGGCTATTAGAACTCCTGCAAGAGATGTTGTGTTGTCTACTGCTACTAAGGCTATTGGAAGGGGTAAGGGATTTGCTATACATGAAGTATTAGATCAGGTAGGAGCAATAACGGGTCCTGCCATCGTATTAACATCAATGGCTCTAACAAGCTCTTATAGATTTACCTTTGGATTATTAGCCGTTCCAGCAATTATCTCCTTAATAGCACTTTACTTAACATATAAACTATATCCAAAACCACTTGAATCTGATGAAACTTCACAGAAAACACTTCAAGAGTCATCAAGTATATTTGGGTTGGGTGTAAAATTCTGGCTTTACATGATAAGCATATCACTTAGTACTATGGGATTTATGCATGCAGCATTAATATTATATAGGGCTAGAGATTTTCACGTGTTACCTGAAGAACTTATACCATCTCTTTACTTGATAGCAATGGCAGTAGATGCTGTTTTCGCCCTTATACTTGGTTTTATGTATGATAAATATGGCTTAAAAGTAATTGGAATATCATATCCTTTAACAATTCTAATACCCTTGTTTGCTTTAAATCCTACATATTATGGAATAATCTTAAGCTCTATATTTTTTGGTATAGTTATGGCATTTCAGGAAACACTTATGAGAGCTGGTGTTGCTGACTTAACGCCCGTTAAAGTTAGGGGTTCAGCTTATGGGATATTTAATGCTGTTTATGGAGTATCATTATTTATTTCAGGTACTGTTATGGGATTACTATATGAGAGATTTATGTTAATAATATTCTACTCTATGATTCTCCAGATACTAGCACTAATTGTATTAATTAGATTGATTCGCTTAACGAGCATAAAGCAGGCATAGAGTTCTACTATATTTCCTTATACATATCGTATAGTAGGAACTTAAGTAATTCATCTAAGGTTCTTGCATCAGTATATATGACGTTATATTCCTTCTCTACCTTTACCTCTTTTGTGCACTTTTTCAAGAATATGTAATTTATATCAAGAGATTTAATATCCTTAATAGACTCTTTGGGCATATTAATTACTGTCAATTCTTTAACGTTATCTCTTGATGTCTCAACGATTATTAATATGTACCTATTAGCTTCGTCTAGGCTACATGCTATTTCTGCTTCAAAGCACTCCTCATCACAGTATTCCTTGTTGCCTCCATTAATTATTGGTACCAGATATTTAACCATGAATTACTCCGCATATTAAACTATATTGTACGACCTAAATATACTGTTAGGGGACACATTGAACAAGACAGCCATGGAGCGTGAAAAACCAATAATAGCTTTCTTTAAGTCGTTAATAAAGTACTTGGAAGTTCACGGTGTTAGAATATTAAGTTTAGCTCAATCAGTAGGACAAGATATCATTAAAATAGGATTTCACGGAATTTATAGACATCATGATGAAACTTCAGGATACCACTACTTTATCGAAATAGTACAATCTCTTTCCCCTACAGACTTAAATGAATTAAAGAAGCTGGGTATAGAAATCTATTATGATAAAGATCTAGGTGATCACTTTATAAAAATGCCGCTAAAAACCCTAAAATGTCTTATAGAGCATAAGGATAGTATTTTGAAAGGGGATTTAAGTAAATGCTATTAGCATTTATAAAAATAATTAATTTAATATTATGTTAGTTCAGCCTCCATGCCCACGAGTTTAGCTGCACGTTTGTAAGTTTCATATACGGCTTTAGCAGCTTTTCTAATTCCTTCTTTTTCATCTTCAGATAGTATTTCGTATAGAGTTGGACCTAGCTTCATGCCTACCCTTATTGGTATGCTTACATGGACAGGGATAGGTATATCTGAAAACTTCATTGGGATTGCTATGCTAAGCACCTCATCTCTATTAAGTGCTATAGCTTTAACGATATCCCTGAATGCTGCAGCAGGACCATACTCTGTACCGCCTATGGCATTTATTATCTGTGAACTAATCTTCTTAACATAGTATTCAATGGAATTCTTATCAAGTTTAATATTATTAGCCTTTATATATTCATCTAATGGAATTCCATATACGGTAACGGTACTCCATAAGATAGTTGCAGCCTCACCATGTTCTCCACCTACATAGCCTGAAATTTTAGACACGGGAACTCCTAGCTCTAATGCTAATCTGGCTTTAAATCTTAGTGTTTCTAAATGCGTACCCGTACTGATCACGAAATCGGCTTTTGATATAGTCTTAAACAAGGTTGCCATAGCATCAACAGGATTAGTTACAATAACATACTTAGCATCGGGATTGTTTGGTGGAACGACTTCAGCAATATATTTAATTATCTCAGCATTCTTTGTAATAAGTTCTCTACGACTAATCTTTACTCCTGGTTTTCGGGGATATCCTGCACAGACTATTACTATATCAGCACCACTAACATCTTCATCTCTTTCATATGCATTAATCTTAACATCAAGTCTAAGACTAGCAGCTACATGTCTAAGCTCTTCTGCGAATGCTTTAGCTAAACCGGGCTTTATGTCGACAACGGTGAGTTCATCAATAAAGCCCTCACAAAGTAATGTGTAAGCTGTAGGTCTACCAACCCGACCGGTACCTATAACAGCTACATGTAAACCCAAATTTAACACCAGAAATTAAGTACTTAAACTACTACGTAATAAATTAATACAAACCGGATATTATGGGATAGAGCATGAATTCGTCAGATCTGCTATCTAAGTTAAGAAAGGCCGTAATTGATGGTAATGCAGAGCTTGCAGAGGAAATAACGAGGAAGCTTATAGAACTTAATGTTGATGTAAAGAAAATTCTCGAAGAAGCTCTAATACCAGCTATGGACGAAGTCGGTAGATTATTTGAGGAAGGAGAGTACTTCATACCAGAATTAATGTTGTCGGCCGAAGCATTTAAAGCATCATTTGAAATACTTAAAGACCTTATACCGAAATCTGAAGCTAAAGCAAAAGCTACTATAGTAATAGGTACTGTTAGAGGAGATATTCACGAGCTAGGGAAAAACCTTGTAGCAACAATGCTTAGAGCAGCAGGATTTGAAGTAATAGACTTAGGAGTTGATGTACCTCCCGAAAAGTTCATTGAGGCCGTCAAGAAATATAATGCTAAAGTACTTGGCTTAAGTGCTCTAATGACAACAACGATGATAGAGCAAAGAAAAGTTATAGAAGCCTTAATGAAGGAGGGTCTTAGGGGTAAGGTAAAGGTAATTGTAGGGGGTGCACCAGTAACCGAAGAATGGGCTAAGCAAATAGGTGCTGACGCTTATGGTAGAGATGCCTATGATGCTGTAAGGAAGGTAAAACAACTACTTGGTTTGACTTGATTAGTCATCAAGGTAGTGATTATGCCTAAGCCTATTTTAACATTATTATCTAAAGAAGAAGTAGAACTTATACATGAATATTCATTAAAGGTTTTAGAAGAAGTAGGCATTAAAATCGAAGATGACAAAGTATTAGAGATGTTAAGAAGGCAAGGGTTAGAAGTTAAGGACAAAAAGGTAATAATTCCATCGTATATAGTTAAGGAGGCATTATCTAAATGTCCAAGAGAAATAGTATTGTATGATAGGGATGGAAAACCCTACCATATACTAGGCAAAGGCGAAACACTATTCAATCCTGGTTCTGCTGCAATTAAGATACTCGATTATGGTTCCATGGAACCTAGATCACCGACGCTTCAGGATCTAAAGAAGCTAGCTATAATTGTTGATGCGTTAGAGCATATACGGGCGCAAAGTACTGCTTTAGTTCCAAGTGATGTACCCGTTGAGGTCAGGGATTTAGTTAGATTATACCCTATTCTAAAGTACTCGAAGAAGCCCATAGTTACTGGAGCCTTCAGTATTGAAGGTTTACATTATATGGTTAAAGCCTTATCGATAATCGTAGAGGATGTTTCTAAGAAGCCTATAGCAATATTTGATGTATGCCCTTCCCCTCCACTACATTGGAGTAAAATAGCTATAAGGAACTTAGTAGATGGTGCTAAATATCGTATACCTCTTGAAATAATAGCAATGCCTCAAATAGGTGCAACAGGGCCCGTAACTATTGCTGGTTCTTTAGTTCAACATAATGCTGAAGTACTTAGTGCGATAACAATTGCACAACTCGTATCTCCTGGCACGCCAATAATATATGGAGGCTCTCCCTCAACATTTGAAATGAGGTATGGAACATCACTAATTACTGGTATAGAAGCTTTACTACTTGTTACAGGGTATGTGGATATGGCTAAGTATTATCAACTGCCTGTTCATGCTTATGTAGCTTTAAGTGATTCTAAATTCATAGATTATCAAGCTGGAATAGAAACTATGTTAGGGGCATTGATAGCAGTTATTCGAGGTATTGATGTAGCTTCAGGACCTGGTATGCTTGAATATGAAAGCGTACAGAGTCTAGAAAAATTGGTATTAGATAATGATGCATGTGGTATAGCGTTAAGGTACATGAAAGGCTTTGAGATTTCTGATGAAACATTAGCATTTAACATAGTAAAAAATGTAGGTCCTGGTGGACACTTCTTAACTCAAAAACATACAGTTAAATACATGAGAAAAGAGTTATACATGCCTAAGGTACTTGATAGAACAAGTAGAGGACTAGGAATAGTTCATTTACTTAAAAAAGCACACGATAGAGTAAATGATATACTTAAAAAACATAGTCCTCTAATGCTAGATGAAGACCTTGAACGTAACTTATATGAGTACTTGAATTCAATAACTAAAAAATACGGCTATACATTGATAAGGGTTTAAATACACATCATTTTTATTTTAATCTTTAAATTAAGCTCATTAATATATTAAGGAAAAATGAACATAAAGTTATATTTCATTCATTAATGTTATCCTCGAATGGTATGAGGTCTCGTTCTAGGTATTGGTACTATGGGATATGGTATGTATTCTATTCCTGGTCTATTAATTGGTGCTTGTGGATATAGTCCCATTAACTCGTATATTTCTGGTGGAATTTCAATTTTAACAGGAAGTCCAAGCTTTAATGCTTCTTCAGCTGTTATAGGATAATCATGAGTCCACGTTCCCTCAGTTAATAACTTAGCTATTTCAGCGGCTTTTTCTCTACTTACTTTATCTTCAAGTAGTGATATGATTAGGTTCTGAACTTCCATTACAGCTTTTTCAGCTACATCAGCAAGTACTAGTAATTGATCAGATGCTTTATCGCCCTTAACTTTAGCTGCTTTTAAAATTGATGGTGCTGGAACCATGACATTACCCATATTTAGCTGAGGATCTAATGGACCTAGAACTGCTTCAGGAGACATCCATATTTCATCTGCAGCAAGTGCTATTAATGTTCCACCGCTCATAGCATAATGAGGTACTATCACTATCTTTTTAGCAGGATGCTTCTTTAATGCTAAAGCTATTTGAGCTGCAGCAAGCACTAAACCTCCTGGAGTATGCAGTATTAATGCTATTGGTTTATCTGGTGGGGTAGTTCTAATAGCCCTAATTACAGCCTCTGAATCATCTATGTCGATGAATCTGTAAACTGGTATACCAAATATACCAACTTTTTCTTGTCTATGTATAAGCGTTATTACTCTAAAACCATATTTACGTTCTATCTGTGCTAATAATCTTAGTCTTGCATTTCTTAAGGACCTATACTGTAACGTTGGTGAGAGCAATAGCAGGAATAGTAGTAACCAGAATAATAGTGCTACGAAATCAATGAATTGAAATCCTATATACACTCTCCTTCACCAAACGATTATACTTTGTTAGTAGATAATAAATGTTAAGAGAAGGAGTTCAAGTTAATAGTAATTTCCTAAAAGCCATGGATTACCTATACTGATATTCACTAAACCTTCCTTTTTAGCTGCTTCTAAGCATTTCATCATATGATTCTTACTTGTAGGAGGAAGATCATCCATTAAATAATCGGGGTGAAACGCTAATAGTCTATATGGGATATTTGGATCTAGGTCTGCTAAAAATCCGGCAATCATTCTAACTTCCTCTTCGTCTACATATCCTGGCACTATAAGAGTACTTGCAACTATCAATGGTGGCTCACTTCTCTCATTGATTCTCTTTGCAGCTCTTCTTAGGTTTTCAAATAGCTGTTTATTATCTACACCTGTTAATGCTTTATATATGCTAGGCGTCCAAGCTTTTATATCAAATTTAAAATTACCTCCACTTATCAGTGATAATTCAACTGCTTGATCAAGTATATTAGGGTTCATTAGTCCATTAGATTCCCAGCATACTCTAAATATCCTACCCTTAGTCTTTTCTAACATAAGCCTACTTGCAGCAAGTGCATGTGGCATTTGAGGACTTGGATCACCACCAAAATAGCAAACACATGACACTTTACTTGTAACTAGTTTTGCAAGCTCTCCAGCACTAAATGTTGGTTCAAGCTTTGCGGTTAAATGTCTATATTGCCAATTCTGGCAGAATAAGCAATCTAGATTGCATGCTCCATAAAATACAGCTAAGTTATTATAACCATATTCAGGTCCTGGACTATAAGCCCATTTAGGATATCCTCTACCTGTACATCCCGGGCAAATCCAGTCAGCAACACAATTGGTAGGTAGTGGATCATAGTACCAGTGAAGTAGCCCTTTATCAGGTGTTCCTGCTAACCTAATTAACCTATTACCTCTATTTTCAACTAAACCACAGAAACCTTTACTACCTTCAGGAATCTTACAGTTATTAGCACATAGAGAACATTGAATACCTTTAGCGTCACGAGGAGGTTCATGAGGTAAACCAAATCTCCCACGACTTATCCTATGACCTTCCATAGCTATTTTAAGAGCTTCATTAGGGTTATTTCTTAAACAATCAACACATACTCCTATAATTTCGGATATTATTTTAGATCTCTTACCACATAATTTGCATGTCTTCTCTTTTTTAAACCTCCAAGATATTTTAAATATCATTGCTTACTGCTAACCTCCTTAACCTTCTTTCGCAATTTATGCTTATATACAGTATGGTCATCTATAATGTGTAATACTCTATATCCTAAAGAAACTAAAGTATTTGAAATAAACCTCCTATGGCACTTAAACCATAATTTTTCACAACACATTATAGCTACTTCACCACTATTGTATCTACTTACTACTTCCAATAGTTGGTTGATACCCTTTGCATATTCCTCGGTCTCCATATATTTTTCATATCCTCCCTTCCTATAACCGCCAAGTAGCTTTCCTAACCATATATAATCTATACCATTTTTAGGGAGTATGGTTTGAAGCACTTCCTTATTGAAGTGAGGATATTTTGAAGAGCTAGGAAATCTTCTTACATCAACTACTACTTTTACCTTATATCTTTTCAATAGTTTAATAAATGAATCTAAGCTCCTATTAGAGTGTCCTATTGTATATATCGTCATGGATTTGTTCATGATGTAATTCAGCTCCTTTACTACAATCTCCATAAAGCTTCATTAAGTCTTAGGGGATCAGGTAAATTCACATAGGCTCTTCTTAGAGGATTTATAGCTATTTTTAAGTCAATGTATTCTAAGAACGAGTAAGCATTTAATGAATACTTAGCATAATCTTCATTAATGCCTATAATCCTTGAAAGTACTTTCATAAACTCATTAACATTACTTTTTATGTCCTTAAAAGATTCTTCATATAGTTTAGTTAGTAAGCTTATAGTATTGTCATCTATTCCCATGCTAACCGCTAAAGTACAGCAATGATAGGGTCCTATGATATCCTCACATTTCGCAAATACATTACAGCCACGTTCTTCAAGTATTTTTACATATGGTTGCCATGTAACAGCGTAATCAGCTACCCCTTTAAGTAAATACTTTATAAAGTCTTCAGCTTTATGTACATAAATTCTGCTCATTTTCCCCTTAGTTAAAGCTAAGCCGCATATTTCCATAGTTGAAAACTTTGTAGAAGCTGCTCGTAAGGTATCTAAATCACTTAGAGATAAATCGCCTCTTCTTGGAGAAAGAACTATAAATGCTCCACCAACAGCACCACCACCGATTATTCTTAGAGCTTTTGTAAGTTCATAGAAATAGAATTGAGTTATTATGGGTGTTAAGGCAAGGTCTAAAATACCTCTAACTAATTCATAGGTTGCAGGAATAGCATTATCATAAACCCATAAATGGACCCTAAATCCCTTACTCCTTAACCTCTTAATGAATGGTATTATGAATGGATATTCTAATGCCCTGAGAATACCAATATTTAAGATTTTAGCTTTTTCCTTTACCCTATAGTGGGCTAGTTTAACTAAGTATGTTCTGCCTGGAAGCCTTATTCTAATGATTTTACCTTCTCTTTCAAGTTTACTTAATATTTCTGAAATTCTACTACGTGATAGGCCAGTAATTCTAGTTAATTCTACTTGGGTTATGCCATCCTCTCCAGCTTCCCTTAATACATTGATTATTAACTCCTCGCTATTTCTCAAACTTTACTCTCCTAATCTATATAATGAACTACTTAAGCGAAAAACCTTTATTGTTAATAAATATTTTTAAAGGTAACCATGAATTAGTTAGTGGGAGAACAAATGTTTGAGAAGTATTTTATCTCCATATCGATTTTAGTGGTACTTCTCATGTACATATTGCCATTTACGCTAAGATTAGGAGGATGGCAAACTTATGTATTATGGGTATTAATTACATTAGCTTACTTTATAGTTGCGTTAACGTATATTAGGAGGTGTATAAGGTAATGATCATTATCATAGCTTTAGTCTTATACATTTTATTTGGAACATTTATTGCAATGGCGTCACGTAAGCATCTAATTAAGGGTGATCCAAGTGATTACTTTATAGCTAGTGGGAGACTTAGTGGCTTTATTTCCGCTATGACATATGCTGCTACAACTTATAGCGCATTTATGATGGTAGGTCTTGTAGGACTAGCTTATGCTACAGGTGTTGGTGCTTTAGGTTTTGAACTAGTATACTTTGTTGGTACATTATTCTTACTTTCTATTTTAGCCCCTAGGGCTTGGAAGCTATCAAGAGAGAAAGGATTTATCACTCCTTCAGGAATGCTGGGTATTCTCAATGAATCTAGAACATTATCGTTAACTGTGGCGTTAATTTCATTGATTGCATTAATACCATATTCTTCAATTCAGCTCATTGGTGTAGCCAAGCTTTTCGAAGGAATGATGAATATACCAAATGCTTACCTAATTGGTTTGATAATAGCTTCTGGGCTAACTATAGCGTGGAGTATTGTAGGTGGATTAAGAGGTATAGCTTGGACGGACGCTTTTCAGGGAATGATAATGATAACTACATCAATATTCCTACTATTATGGTGTATAACATGGGGGTTTGGAAACATAGATAACTTCGTAGTAAAAACCTCACATATACTCTCAAAGTTGGAATTAGATAGAGTACCTAATTGGTATTGGAATGTTAATGTATTCTTAGCATATACTATTCCATGGTTCTTCTTTGCAGTAACTAATCCACAGGTAGTTCAAAGACTGTACATACCTAAAGATACAAAAGCTTTGAAGCAAATGATAATTTATTTTGCTCTATTTGGACTTCTCTATACAATAATAGTTACTTTGCTTGGAATTTCAATAAGAGTACTTGCAGAAGAAGGTATTATTGAAAGAATAGATCCATTAAATAAGAGCTTATGGAATCTAGTTACTCCAAAATTCTTAAACTATCCACCACCTATAATTTCCATACCCGTTATAATAGGCATAATATCAGCTGCAATAACTACTATAGATTCAATAATTTTAACACTATCATCCATGATAGTTAAAGACGTAGTACTGCAGTTTAAACCTCATTTATATAGAAGTGCTGAAGTGAAGGTAGGACAGATTCTTGTATTGATATTTACCATGTTATTAATGTTCTTTGGATACTTTAAGCCCACATTTATTGTTGATTTAGCAGTTCTCTCGTCAACTCTTCTTCTATCACTTGCACCAATTACTATAGGGAGCTTATTGTTTTCACGTAAACCCTCTAAGATATTTGCATTAACATCGACTTTAATGGGTATATTAATTGTAAGCATAGCAGAATTTCTGAAAGCTGTACTACACATTAATATAGCCCGTTACATACCGATACCCTTAATCATCATCTTAATATCAGCAACATTATATATTATAGGCTTAGCTATGGGTAGAGAAAGAACATGAATAAAGTGGCGCTATAATCTTATACCTTACATTATCTTAGTTAATTTGTGGGGTTTAATATTGATCTTTCGTAAAAGAAGCGAAAGTGACATTAGATATTATTTAATGAAAGTTGCCGCTAATGCTAGATCTATTTCACTTAAGCTTGAAAGAAAGGCTATGAGCCTCGTATCCAGGTCCAAGATATACATGGAGATGATGAAAACATATAAAAAATATGGTGCTTCTGACATCGTTATACATATATCTAAAGACCTAGAAAGAGTAAAGAAAGTAGCAGAAAGGCTCCTCTGGCTTTCAAGGGTACTTGAATGGATAGCATTAAGAGCTGAAACACTAGCTATAGCTGGATTCGCCTATCAGAACCTCGCTAATATAGTTGGAGTTCTAAGGGAAATAAAAAAGGATATTATATGCACCATACCCGAAATATCAATTATGATAAATGAAGTTGAAAAACCTTTAGAGAAAGCCTGTTCCTATGTCATATTCGATGTAGAGGGAAGTACAAGTACACTATTTACCCCATCGAAAGAAGCATTAGAGATTCTCAAGAAAGCAGAGGAGATAGCCAAGAGTAGATTAGAAGAATCATTAAAAGGAGAATCATTAAAATCTAGTTAAAGAAATTACATAAAAAATTATTCCTTAATTAACTTCTTACCTTCTTCCGTTATCTTGTATCTACCTCTTTCAGGTACTTCAATTAAGCCTCTATTTCTTAATTTCCTTAGCTTAGCAGCTATTTTTCTTACATCAACATTAATCTTGGATGCAATATCTCTAGCTGTTAATGGTGTTTCTGAACATGCTAGTACTTTTAATATTGATTTGTCTATTTCATCTAATCCGAGCCTACATGAGGCTGGCATATTATTACCCACGATTCCCACTACTATATAGCTGTTTTAAGGTTTACTAATATAGAGCATAATGGGATTTAACAGTTGTACTAATTGTTCTTATGGTGTTATTGTTTCTTTGGACAAGTGTGCTATCTGAACTCTTTTACTACATCACCCCAATAATCCTCTACGTCTATTTTACCCCTCTGTTCATACGCAAATTCTATGTCTAGTGCGTTTTACTATAATATTCATAAGGTCTAGTTATATTGGTTTTTATTAGCTTATGTTCAGCTTCTCATTGGAGCTCTCTTTTATCTCTTTTATTAATTATAGATTTATGAGATAAAGCAGATGAAATGTCATGTAAATAAGCTTATTTACGTGGTATGGATAGTGGATGTATACTACAGCTTCTTAAGTTTATGTCCTAGATCATATATTATCAAGTATCCTTGAAGAGCAGGTGGGGTGTATAGTCCTAAACCACCAACATGTATTATTCTAGTCATTTTATTTTCTTCCAGCTTACCCGTATGACCTAGTACCAGCCAATCCCATGGCCCGAGATTTAACTTTTTTCTTAGATCTTCAGGTGAGTGTTGATGTCCATGAGTAATGACGTATACTCCATTATATGTCTCAATACTATACTCTTCAGCAACCGTCACCTCTCTCCTAAAAAGAGGATTTCTCTTAATACATGTAAGAGCATAGGGGTCCGTATCTCCTACAATATATACGATTTCTGCCCAAGGGGCTGATGACCTAATAATCTCTAGTACATCATATACATGGGGACATTCTTGTTCTCTCCTACAATAAGTCGTATCGCCGTTTAATACAATTACATCAGGTTCTTCTCTTCTAAATATAAGTGAGAGAACCATGTTAGCTCCAGGCCATGGGTACCATAGATTACTTAGTACAAGGGCTTTCACTTAACCACCTTACTTCTGTGAAGATATATACTTCTGTATTACGTTTATTATGTGTTGTAGTCTTTCCTTTTTACAATTATCAACGCACTTCTTTACGCATTTCTCATTCTCAGCAGATTTTGCTCTACATTCATAGTTGCATTCAGTAATGCATGGTTTAATGTTAGGTTCTAGAATTAGTAAATGTTTGCCTTTTACAATCTCTTCGATGAGTAATAATGGTTCTAATTCTAGTTCTCTAATGAGGGCTTTAACGATATTATTCTCCTGTTTTTCATATATGAAAGCGCCATAGTATTCTAATGCATCCTTAATCCTAGTGGCTATCTCTATTAACTTATTTTTTTGACTCATAATGGTACTCCTAAATTATACCTCTTGACAGGAAGTTTAATCTTATCGGCTGCAAGCTTTATTATCCAAGCATACCTTATATCACCCATACTTCTACGAAGTTTTAACTTTCTATAAACAGCCTTAAACACTAAAGCACCATCACTCCTATATACCTCAATAAATCCCTTAACTTTACCATAAATATTTTTAACCAAGTGAATCTGCACTCCAAATTCATCATCTTTTAAGTTTACTATTATCTTTTTAGCCTTACCTTTAACATATACAGGCTTTATTTCTTCTTCAACACCTTTTGCAGGTCTAACCTCACCGTTACGGGTGATGATTAAAGCGATACGCCTAACAGCATGTTTTTCAGTACGACTTTTAGATAACTCCTCAATTAAGGTTATGGGCATGATTAAATCCTCGTTTTAGTATATTTTTAGTATATTACCTTTTCTTTCCACAATACCTTTTTCGACCATTAGGGAAAGCACTCTAACATTATGCAGTGATCCAGGTAGTATTTTGACAATACCTTTGACTTCAACAACCATTATATCTTTCTCGGTTAGCTCTCTTATTAGTGCACCATTAGGTATATCGTAAATCGATGCCATTACATTGAAACACTTCATAGTCCTTTCTACTTCTTCACCCTTAATCTTAACAGGTACTTCTGTTGTAGTTTCATTAAGTCTTAATCTGATATAGTATTTATACACCATATTCTAATCCCTAATGGTTAAGAAAAGGTACTGAAATTTAAAGGAATGCGCGGTGAATACGTCCCTGCCCAGCTCATCCACCGCTAACTACGGCGGAGTTGCTGGGCTCATGGTAATATACTGTATACACTCTTATATTTTTAAACCAAATTCCAATGATTAGTTAGAGGTGCAAGAATAGTTGATAGAACTATACTTATGGATATTTATAGCATCACTAATACCAGGATTTGAAGGTAGATACGCCATAATTGTAGCTATATCGCTTAACCTGGATCCATTTATATCCTTCATAATTGTAGTGGCTGCTTCAATAATTCTTGCAGTGATTCTTGCATACTTTGTTTCTACAATCGACGAAATATTAAATAGGATTAAGAGGATAAACAAATTAATTGAAAAGCTAATAGATGCCTATCTACAAAGAGTTAATGCTATGAGATCTAAAGTTTCCAAATATGTTGAAAAATATGGAATGATAGGTTTAGCTCTTTTTGTTGCAATACCACTACCAGTAACAGGTATTTGGACAGGTGCACTAATAGCCTACTTACTAGGATTAAGGAGAAAGTATTGTATAGTCGCCTTAATCATTGGAGGCTCCCTTGCCAACATCATAACATTTACATTAACATATCTGATAAAAAGTATAATAATGTGAAAAGATTTAATCCTCGTTATCTACTAACTCTCTTAATTATTGCTTTATAGTATGGAGCTCCTAATAATTCTACATCCCAACCCGTTACAACTATCTTTAGTGGAGGCCATAAGTCAGCAGCCGTTTTAATAGTACCATCCTTCGTCTGAACTATCCAACCCCAAAATACAACTTCATAGCCTATAGGAAAGTCATTCATGTCGAAGTCACCACTTTCAAGCATGGAACGAACTTCCTCTAATTTCACTCCATAATTATATTTATGTAATATGTAACTAGCCTCAATTAAATCCTGATCTATTGATAAAGATAAATCAACCCTAGTATCGCCGAGCATTTTGATATAATAATGAGCACCATTGTGTTTATTAGGATCAGCGTAATAGTCAGTATAGTTATATTCATATTATTCATATATTGTCTCATTATAGAATCCCCAAAATTGTAAATTCCACCCATCTTCAAACATGTCGAGTACAGGTTGTACTAAGAAATCAGTATCTGTTATCCCACCAGTCCAAAATACTGGTATTATACAATACGTCAGGATTTTGAATTATTGGTGGTATATCAGAATATGCTTCAACAATTATAGTGTTATCTGGTAATTTATAACCTACGTTCCACTTGACACCGGTAGACCAAGTAACTATTCGTGCATGGATTATTAGAGTAGTTATTAACGTCATTAATATTAGAATTGTAATAGAGATTAAGATGAGTTTTAGCTTCATTATTCTATCACCCTTACTATGATGGAGTATTGTATGCTTGCGTAGCCTCCTCGTGGAAACTTTGTTTCAAAGAGGAGACGTAAGTGATACATACCTTTTGGAGCATTCTTGCTTATCTTCAATACTATCATAAACTCGTCTCCAAATTTTACTCTATTCTTAGATAAACTCACTTCTATATTACTTTCAGAGTCTTGAAAATAGTCCCTAATACGACCTTTAGGCATATAATAGTCTACTTTAACAGAGAAACATGTCTTATTAATTATCTCTTTTACACGTTCATCTATATCAACTTTTTCTGGTTTTTTTGTCTTGTCTACCTGTTAGATAAGCCCATTCACCTAATGCTATTGTCCATCTTATAAAGTTCTTAATCCCTTTCAAATGGGGCTTCACTTTAATTATTAACATTACTGTTTTCCCTTTATTAACATTTACTTCTATGCCTCGAAAGTATAGTCCTTCGATAACTTCTATGTTCTTTTCGCGAGTTCCATTTGCTTCAATAATTATTATGTTGTAGCCGGGAGGACATGGAGGTGGTAGATCACGTTTAATCTCTCTTCTTTTCTCTGTTCTGAGGTGTGTACTTGACTTGTTATTATTTTCAATAATATAACTCTTTTTAGTTAAGTATTTGATCTCCTTCTCTATATTATGGATCTTGGTGTCTAGCTTACGTGTATCTTCTCGCTGTACCTTATTAACTTCAGTAGCTAGGACAGGTATTGTATTTATATTTTTCTCTGATTCTACTCTTCCTTTTGAGCTCACTGGCGCGAAATATTTTAGTGCTTCCATGCATGTTACAGTGGTTACCAACAAGAACACAAACAGTAACATAGCTCCTATATATAAACGAGACACCTTATCCCCTATCATGGCGGACTGTGTAAACCTGCTATATAGATTTAATGTGCATGATAGTCAGACCTCTTCATTAAGGATGAACATTGTTAGGAGTATCAGCGGGTGTCGACTTCATCAGGGCTCAGAGCAGGCTACTCTCCTCATCTCCTAATGTTGTACTACTGTGGTAAAGGTTATATTGTTATCTATCAATAATACTATGATTAGATGAGGAAGAGGGACTAACTATTGGTTCTAATAGCACATATAACCGACACCCATCTAGGGTATAGACAATATAATTTAGAGGAAAGAGAAAAAGATCTATATAGGCTATTTAATGAATTAATTAACAAAATTCTTACAGAGAGACCCAATATAGTAATACATACTGGAGACTTCTTTGATTCACCTAGACCACCAAATGATGCATTACTAACAGTATATAGGGGTTTAAAGAGGTTAAAAGAAGCTAGAATAAAAGTATACACAATAATGGGCGACCATGATATTCCTAAAAGAAGTGGTTCCCCTCCACATATGCTTTTCGAAGAACTAGGATTAATTCATATCATAGGGCTTGATCCCCGTAATTATAATAACTGCTTTAAGATAGTTAATGTTAATGGTGATGAAGTTCTCTTCGCTGGAATAAGAAATATTCCTAAAAGAGCGAGATCATTATTATTAGGTATTTTAGCTAGGCTTGATAAGGAGGCTAATAGGTATAGGAGAAGTATTCTAATGCTTCATCAGAGCATAAAAGAGCATTTTCCATTCGATTATGAATTAGAACTAAAGGAGCTACCAAAATCATTTACATATTATGCCTTAGGCCATATACATAGGAGAATGTTATTTAAATTACATAGGGGTTTAGCTGGTTATGCTAGTTCATTAGATATTATCAGAATTGATGAATGGGATGATTACGTTAAAAATGGTAAAGGCTTTTATATAATAGACTTATCATCTGATGAGCCTATTGTCCATAAGGTAAACCTAGAGAATATAAGACCTCATGTAATCATTGAAGTAGATTACCGTGAATTAGATAAAAAGATATCAGACATCTTGAGTATGATTACAAAGTATTCTATGAAGCCCATACTTCACCTTACTATAAGAGGATCTAACATCGATAAGTCAAGAGTATATAGGCTTATCCATAAATATATACTTGGCAAGGTATTAACTTGGAGACCTAAGTTTGAGGAAGTACGAGAAAAACCTATTAAACGAGAAGAAGTTATAGAGGAGAGGCTAGATCTTCAAGAACTACTTCAACAAGTACTTGGAAAACCTAGTGAAGTTGAACTAGCTTTAGCTCTCTTCAACCTATTATCTGAAGGAGATGTATCTAAAGCTATAAACATTGTAAATGAATTCTTTGAGGTAGAAAAATGATAATAGAAAAAGTAGAGCTTGAAAACTTCATAAGCCATAAAAGAACTGTTATAGACTTTGAACCTGGGGTAACGGTTATAGTTGGCCCTAATGGTGCTGGTAAGACAAGTATAGTTGATGCAATAAGTTTTGCTTTATTAAAGGAGCATAGCCGAGGAACTAAATTATCAAATTTAGTTAATAGGAGAGCTCTTTCAGCTAAGGTTAGAGTATACTTCTTAGTTAATGGAATAAGATATATGGTTGAAAGAAGCATATCAAAGAGCTCAATAATAGAAGATAGAGCATCTAGTACTGCTTACCTATATAAGTATGAAGATAAAGGCCTAAGACTTATAGCTAGAGGAGATAGAACAGTACATCAAGAACTTCAAAAAATACTAGGAATAAATCCTAGAACACTAATTTATAGCGTCATCGTTAGACAAGGAGAAATAGAGCAATTAATAACAGCTCAGCCATGGAAGAGAAAGGAAATAATATCATCACTTCTAGGGTTATCAACCATAGAGAAAGTGTACGAGAGGATGAGGGAGATAATTAATCACTTTAAACATGAAAGAGATGTTATTGAGAAGGAAATAATATCGGCTAAACAAATAAATGAATTCATTAAAGCTAAGGAGAGGGAAAAGGAAGAACTCAAAAATAAGCTAAATAGGATAATCAATCAAAAGCAAGCTGTTGAGGCAAAACTTAAAGACTTAAAGAAAAAGTACGATGAACTAGACTATAAGAAGAGTAAATTTAATGAACTGTCTATAAAGAAGGCCTATATTGAGAAAAGAATTAGTGAATTACAAAAAGAACTTACTGCTTTGAACGAAGAATTAGAGGAACTTAAAGACATTGATAAAGTTCTTAAAGATCTAGAGGTGAAAGTAAGTAGATATAAGATCCTTAGAGACCTAAAAGAACAAATGTTATTATTAATTAACTTAAAAGATAAAATTAGCAAAGTTAAAAGCGAATTAAGTGAATTAAGAACAATGGAGCAAAGATTACAGGAGTTAAGGGAGTACTATAATAAGTTCCTTGAACTAAAGGAAAAGTTAAGTCTACTTGAACAAAAAGTTAATGAATTGAAAGAATTGAAAGCTAAACTAGATACTATAAATGGGGAACTCGTATACTATGAATCTGAAATAAAGAAAAAGCTAGGTAAAATCAATACTATACTCTTCAGTCTAGGTCTTGGAACAACAACTATAGATAATCTCCATAAAGTTCTTAGTGAACTACATAAATTATACAATGACTATAAGTTGAAAGCTGAGAACATAGATAGAAGAATCGACGAACTAAAGGGTAAATTAAAGGAATATGAAGTTAAAATTAATGAAGTACTCTCAAGAAAGAGAGAAATACTGAACATGAAAAATAAATGCCCGCTTTGTCTATCACCACTAACCCCAAAGAGAAAGGAGGAATTACTAAAGCATATAGACTTTGAACATAGTAAGTTGAGAGATGCTATGAATAACACACTAAAGGAGTTAAGTGAACTTGATGCCTTGAGAAAAAAGATAGAGAATAGAATTAAAATTCTCGAAGAAAGAATCATAGAGATAGAATATGCAACAAAGGATATAGAGCGAAACATTCAATTAGTTAATAAGTTGAAGAATGAGAAGAAACTTATTGAGGAAGAGCTTCTAAAGCTTGAAGAAATAGTAAATGAGTACAATAGAACTAGAAATGAAGTTATGAACCTAGAGCCATTATATTATGAGTACTTATCTCTAAGTAAAGCCCTAGAGACTAAGAATGTCGATGAATTAAAGAATCATCTCCGTCAACTAGAAGACGAATACAATAAAGTGCTAAAACATATAAATCAATTAATGGAGAAAGTTAATCTAAAAGAAATGAACTTAGAAGTCATAGATAATGAACTAAACAAATTGATAGACGTTGAAGAGAAGTACGTTAGCCTTAAATCTAAAGCTAAACTACGCGATGAACGTCTAAAAAAGAGGGAAAAACTAACAAAAGAACTAGAGTCAATGAATAAAGAACTCAAACTTATTGAACAAGAAATAAACTCATTATCATTTTCAATAAGTGAATATAAGAATATAAAACAAAATCTTGAAGAGATCAACAAAATGTATCAAGAACTACTAAGTCATGAAGGTAATATTATTGGAAAGCTAAAATACTTAGAACAAGATATTACGAATCTCAAGGCTAAGGTTAAAGACGTTGAGAAACTAGAGAAGAAGCTTATGAAGTTAAACAAAGTAATTCCTGTATTAGAAAGAATTAGAAAAGCATTTAGCAAGGATGGCCTACAAAAGCTTGTTAGAGCTAAAGCCAGAAGACTTATTGAAACTTACACCAGGGAATTTCTTGAAAGATTTAACTTAGATTTAAGTGACATAAAGATAGATGAAGACTTTAATATTACTCTAATAGGACCTCATGGAGAACATACAGTTGATCAAATTAGTGGTGGTGAAAGAATAGCATTAGCTATAGCATTAAGAATGGCTCTTGCAAGAACTCTTGTAGGATATAGCATTGAGTCCATGATCCTTGATGAACCAACGGTATTTCTTGATGAATATAGGAGGAGGGAATTAATTGAAATACTTAAATATGCCTTTAAAGGAGCATCAAAGCTTGTTCCACAGTTAATTGTCGTAAGTCACGACCGTGAACTTGAAGAAGCAGCTGATGTAATATATACTGTGGATAAGGAGGGCGGTTACAGTATAGTTAGAAAAGTCAAGTAAATCAAAAGGGATGACGAAAATTGCACGTCCCCGTTAGTGATGCGGAACCTCCACCGGGGCTGACCTCATTCTCTCAACTTTATATACTTCCTAATCAATAAATAGAACGTTAAGCATAAAATACTCAATCCTATGAACATGACAGTAAACATTAACAGACCTGCATTATCACTCATAGTATTACACCTTACGTAAATTTAATCGAATTCTTTAATTTATCGACTAAAGGTTTTACCTTATCTAATCTATTTATTTTCCCTATTACTATTAGATCTAATGTTCCAATATGAACTAGTTCATATCCTCTTCTCTTTATATCCATTAGCTCTTGTTCAGTAATAATAGTAGCATCAATAATATCGTCTTCTAATAATACCTTTGCCTCAATAGGTGTTGAAACAGGTATCCATACAACATCAGGATTTTTTGATAAACCTAAAAGATACGATAATACTTTATTGAACCTCTGTAATCCACTTCCATGAACGTAACCTGCAATTCTTCTTAAATGTTTTTTAAATTTCCTAGCTACGAATATATTTATTTTCCTTGAATAAATGTCTATGTAAGGTTCTTTAAGATTAATAGCATCTGTTAAAATAATAGCAATATCACATACATCTTTGCTTAGCATTTCAAATGAAGTACTACTTGGCATGAGTATGGTCTTAGCATTTTCTAGTTCTATAAGGTTTCTATATAGTTTTGAAGGTAATTCGCCCATAATTATGTAATCATAGTCTCTTAAAGGTTTATAGAGCTCAACATCTATCTCATCCCCCTCACCATAACCTATATGAACTCCCGGTTCTAGTACTATGACTCCATCAGCCGTAAGCTGTTTATATATCATATAGCTTTCGAATTCTAAAGGTAATACGAGGTATTTTCCATTCCTTTTAAATACATGTACTGGTTTATACGTCCTTCTACCTCTTGTCCCTATAGCAGGTCTTACGAGTATCCCTCTTATCCTATATTTAGAGCCTTTATGTCCGTGAACCCTATGTAGATATTCTTTTACCAAAACTTCATATACGTTTAGAGCCGAGCCTGGATTTCCAGGTAATCCGAAAATAGGTTTTCCATTCACTATTGCTATAATAGTAGGTTTTCCTGGCTTCAATTTTAGTCCATGTACTAGAACTTCTCCTATGCTTCTTAATACTCTACATACAATATCTTCAGGTCCTACTGATGTTCCTCCTGATATTAATACTACATCATTTTCTTCAACTGCTTTTAATATGGTTTCTCTTAGCTTTTCTTCGTCATCCGGTATGATATCGTACGTTTTTGGTTTAAATCCGTCCCTTAAAACTAATGAGGCTAGTAGGTAAGTATTTATATCATATATTTTACCTTTCTTTAATTTATTTCCGGGTTTTTCTAATTCTACTCCTGTTGAGATAATGCCTATACTTAACCTTCTATATACCTTTACTTTATCGATTCCCAAGCCGGCTAATACTGCTATAAGGTTTGGTAGAAGCCTATCACCCTTCCTAGCAACCAACATCCCCCTATAAACATCACTGCCAGGCCATGCTATATTGGAGCCCGGGGTAACGGTCTTATATACTTCTACGATATCTCCAATTTCTTCAGTATATTCTATAGGAATAACAGCATCAGCGCCTACAGGTATTACAGATCCTGTTGCAACTTTAACTGCTTCATAGTCATTTACTACTAAGTTCTCAGGGTATTCCCCAATACCAACTTCTCCTACAATCCTTAATTTAATCGGATTATCGAAACTAGCATTCCATGTATTTTTAGACTTTACAGCATATCCGTCAACTGTTGATCTGGGATAAGGCGGTAGGTTTATTGGTGCATATATATCTTCAGCTAAGTATAGGTTAAAGGAGTCTAGTAGGGGCATTTCTTCAATTTTCAAGTTAATAACACACCTACTTAGTAGTATGGATAACGCTTCATTTGGATCTGTAAGTTTCTTAAATAGTAATCTAGTCACTGTTGCTCTACCACATATACTACACAGTAGCTAATTATACATTAAGTTTATTCGTATTCGCTGCCTTGAATTGTTCGGAGAGTGGGAACTAGATGATTTGGTCTTGGAGGTTCATTAGACCAGATTCAATAACTGTATGGGAAGATCCTGAAGTTAGAAAGAGGCTTGATTGGTATTATAGAGTTATGAGAGATGAAGCTCCAGCTAAGTTCATGATAGCAAAATCAATTCCTTCGCCTGAAGACCCTGAAAAACTTAGCGAAGAAGGATTATGGAGTCTTCATAAAGAGCTTTCTAAAGAATTTGACTCAATGTATTCACGTATTAGGAAGGGTAAAAGTGAGGAAGTTGAACCAGCTATGGCGCCCACGTTTCTTCACGTAAAAGTAGAGTTGGCCAAAAGGATTATACAACATTGTCATTTTTGTGAAAGGAAGTGTAATGTGAATAGACTAAAAGGTGAGAGAGGATTCTGTAGATTAGACTCTAAAACCTACGTCCATTCATGGTTTCATCATTTAGGCGAAGAAGCTCCTTTAGTACCTAGCGGAACAATATTCTATGGAAGCTGTAACTTCAGATGCGTTTTCTGCATTGATGAAGATGATTACCTACTCGTTAAGTATTCAAGAGACAATACTATATCTGTTGAGAAGGTTAAAGATATCGTAGAAAAAATTAAGCAAGGTGAACAAGTAGAGCTACTTACATTAAGAGGTTGGAAGAAGATTACAAATATTATTGAAAGACTAAGTGATGAAATTTATGAAATAACCACTAGCAGAGGTAAGAAGATAAGATTAACGCCTGAGCACCTCATTATAGTTAAAGATAAGGACGGGAAACTTATAGAGAAAGCAGTAAAGGAGCTTCGTGAAGGAGATATGCTTGTAACTCTACCATCTAATGAAATTAATTACACTGAAAATAACATTACCTATATAAACTTAATAGAAGAAATTGAAATAAGAGTACCTCCAAGCATAAAGAGCAGTATTAGAGTTAAGAATGTTGCAAACTTATTGAAAGAGCTAAGGCGTAAATATAAAGTTAAATACAGAGATTTATTTAGAAAAGCAGGCATAAAGGACTTTAAATACTCTTGGATATATACAGATTCAATACCATTTGAGGTCTTTATACAACTATATAAGAATTATAATGAGTTCAAAAACCATATATCCCACTTTAAGCTTTCAATGAGGAAAGGAGTTAAACATCATCTACCAGCACTTTTCAAGATTTCACCAGAATTTATGAGACTACTTGGCTACTTTGTCTCCGAAGGAAATTATCTCAGAGAACATGGAATAGTCTTTACAACATCGGATGACCACGTTCAAAAAGATATAATTAATTGCTTGAGTAAGGTGTTCGGTAGCTCAAAGAATGCTAAAATAATTTACAAGTATAAGGGAAAGATGCCTCAAATCATCATGTCAAGTAAGCTCGTATATATATTATTTAGGTACGTATTAGGTATAGGGAGAAGAGCTTCAAATAAATCATTTCCATGGATAGTATTTAATGTATCTAAGAAATTGTTAAGGGAATTCCTATCAGCATACTTAACGGGTGATGGAACTCTAAATATTGGTAAAAAGAAGAGTATATGTATACGCTTTATAACAACCTCAGAAAAAATAGCATATCAATTATCATACATACTTGGCCTCAACAATATTCAATATCGTATTAAAGAGAAAAATCCATCTCCAAAATATAAGCTACCTACAGGTCGCATCAGTAAAAATAAACAATATTGGATTGAAGTTAATGGTTATAATGACGTATTAAAATTACTTAATATAGCAAATTTCATTGATGAGAATAGGAATAGCAGACTCATGAAAATACTCAAAACATTTAGGAAGGTAAAAAATGAGATTAAAGGAGATAAAGTTAAGCGTATAAATATTATTAAAAAGCATGGAAGAGTCTACGATATCGTACTAGACGGTAATGACAATCTCGAGGAGCACGTATTCTTTGCAGGTAATGGAATCTTAATTCATAATTGCCAAAACCATGACATTAGTCAAGAGGATCCTTTTGGAGGAGTTGAGGTTTCTCCTCATAAACTTGCATTATTGCAAAAAGAGCTAAGAAGAACAGGAGCAAGAAATATTAATCATGTTGGAGGCGATCCCACACCAAACATTCATACAATCTTAGAATCACTACTTTACCTCGATATTAATGTTCCTCAACTCTGGAATAGTAACATGTATCTTACGGAAGAGGCTATGTATCTTTTAAGGGAAGTTATTGATATATGGCTACCCGACTTTAAATACGGGAGTAATAAATGTGCTATAAGACTTTCATCTGCTCCAAGATATTGGGAAGTTGTTACCAGAAATCATAAACTCATTGCCGAGTGGGGTGATGATGTAATAATTAGACACCTAGTACTACCTAATCATCTAGATTGTTGTACTAAGCCTATACTAAAATGGATTTCAGATAATATGCCTAAGGCACTAGTCAATATTATGGAACAATATAGACCCGAATTCTTAGTACTAAGATATCCTAATAAATGGCCTGATATCGCAAGAAGACCTTCAAGAGAGGAAATGATGGAGGCATATCAATATGCAAGAAAACTTGGATTAGTATTTGAACCTATTTCATGAATTGATGAAGAGCAATATAAAGAGATAAAAGCATAGTATGATCCGAGTTCATGTTTAATAAATTCTTACTTCCAAATAGTATGTTGGGCGAGTATGAAGTTAGATAGAAAGCCAATAGCTATACCAATTAGGGCTGCAAGAATATAGTACATACCTAAATATGTTAAAGTCAACGTTATTAGATAATATGCTATAAATCCAGCTAAAGCTGCATAATGATATTTCAACCAATATTTAATCCAATAGTTAATTCCCTTAGGTCTTTTACCTCTAAAAGTCCATAAGTCATTTAATATGTAATTTGAAGTTAATGAAGCCTCAAATGCTATGATCAAGGATATAGGTAGTATAAGGCCTATAAGCTCTCTACATGTATAAAGTATGCCAAGGTTTACACCAATACCTGAAGCCCCAACTATTGCAAATTTTATTATACGATATTCCGATAACATTAAGACATGTTTTAAGTAACTTAACATATCGCTTAATTTTAACTTGCTCTTTCCATGTGCCCTAGGCTTGAATGTATAAGGTACCTCAATAACCTTATTATATCTACCTTTAACTAAGATCTCTAACAGTATTTTCCAGCTCTTAGGTGTAATTCTGATATCTTTAACGGCATCTCTCTTGATGAGAAAGAAGCCAGACATAGGGTCAGATATATTTCTTACTTGAGGTAACATTATCTTTGCTATTAGTGATGCTCCTTTTGAAATAAGCTTTCTTATAAAACTCCAACCTTCAACACCGCCTCCTCTAACATATCTTGAAGCTATAACTACATCGGCTTGATTTTTTACAGCTTCTTTGTATAGTTTAGGTATGACTTCTGGAGGATGCTGTAAATCGGCATCCATTACAATAATGTATTTGCCTTGAGAATTCTTTATTCCATCCATAATTGCTGAACCTAAACCCATTTTCCTAGGTCTTAGTACTAGTTTCACCGGATAACCTCTCTTTTTATAGTCTAATGCAATTTCCCACGTCCTATCAGGGCTATTGTCGTCGACGACTACTATTTCATATTTTATGGTATTTTTAAGGATATTTGATGTTCGTTCTATGAGTATAGGTAGATTTTCGCGTTCATTATATGTAGGTACTATTATTGAGAGATCGATTTCTCTAGTCAAAGCTAACACCTTAGTTTAAGTATAATTAGATATCGATAATTTTACATGTAAATCATTAAGCTGTAGACGATCTTGCATGGAGCTATTACCCTGTTTTAAATGTAACATTAACACTATATATGACCATTACTCTTCTTTCTTCTATATCTTGAAGCATGGCCGTTCCTTCACTTACATAGTCCTCTTTATAGGTTCTATATGTTACTACTACTGGAAATGTATAATATGCAGCCAGTAGAATTTTATCTATTGGTTTATTAGTCATATAGGGGAATGTCATATCAATAGCTATCCAAGTATTATCTCCTATTTGAGCTTTAACCCATCCATGAGGTCCTGCGTTTATTAAATAATATTGTAGATAGCCGTTAGCAGCAGTACCTTTTACTACTACATTCTTCATGATGACTAGACCTTGTTCGATAATTGTAGGAATACCCGCATATCTTAATAATGTTATTAATAAATTAGCCTGATCATCACAGTCGCCTTTGAATTCAATTAAGAGTTCTATGGGATGTCTTGGAGGTATTCGAGTCTCATATACTACTTTCTTCATAATCCATTCTATGCAATTAAATATATATTCACTAGGTGTCCTACTCTTAGATCTAAGGTATTCTGCTAACATTGATATTAATGGGTTGTTGTAATTCCATAAACTTGTAGGTTCAGTGAGTATCTTAGGAGTGGAAAATTTATGTATACTATCCCATCCTGATAACATGAACTTCAATAATGTATCTCTTGGGATTGTTCTATTCACATTTAACATTACTTTATATACTACAGTTATGTTTGCTTCCTCCCCAGGTGCTAGCATTATATCCTGAGTTAGTTCAGCTATGGTGATAAGACCATTTAATTCTTTATAGATACTGATGTTCACATTACGCCCATTAATGTATGTCTTGTATGATAATAATTTCTGAAAAGGATCGTTTTGTGGATAGGGGAGTGCTGATCCTAAAGTGTTTATAACACTTACATTTGTTGATCCTTCGTTCTTGACGATCGTTGTCTCTATTATTGTGTATACTTGTTTATAATGATCGTAAACTTTAGAATCAAGAGCTTTTACAATCATTATAGTATTTGCTATAGATGCTATGATCAATAAGGATATAATGAATATTGCTATTACCGATATAGGTTTCACTGGATATTCTCCTCACTCTCTACACTCACTTACCTCGCCTATAAGCTCCACTTCTACAATATCACCTTTGCTATAGCCGGTTACATCAGGTGGTATAATTAATAATGCGTTTGCCTTAATTAACGTTGATATAATACCGCTTCCTGTTAATTTTAAAGGGTAAACAAAGTACTCTTTATCCTTAGAACATACTATAACTCTATATATTTCCATTATCCCTGGTTCTGAAGGTATTTTTCTAGCCGCTTTCGCCTTTAATTTAGGATTTAATGGTTTAGTTATGCCTAGGATCTTCATGTATATGGGTTTAAATATAGCCTCTACTTCAGCTAACGCTGCAACAGGAAATCCGCTTAAACACATCACCATCTTATCTGTATTGAAAACAGCTATTGCTCCTGGCCTTCCCGGCTTTAATGCAAAGCCATGTATTAGCAATGTTGGTTTTAATTCTTTTACAGCCCTAATTGTATAGTCTTTTTTACCTATACTTGTACCTCCTATCGTGAAAACTATAGTACTCTCATTAAGAGCCTTGGACAATGTTTCTCTTATTTCATTAATATTATCGCTTATAATTCCTAGGTCTTTTATATCTAGGCCCATCTTAATTAAATAAGTCTTTATGAGATAGCGAGTTGTATCATATATAAGTCCTACACGTAGTTCACTACCCGGCTCTACTAGCTCTGATCCTATAGATACTATGGATGCCTTTATCTTTCTATAAACCTTAACACTACTTAATCCTTGAGATGCTAGTAGCGCTATATGCCATGGTTTTATTACCTCTCCTTTCCTTATAATTAATTCCCCTTTCTTTAAATCCTCACCTTTACGTGAAATTCCATATCCTGGAGGAAATTCCTTGAAAACTAGAACTTCATCATTTGTTCTTTTCGTGTATTCGTAAGGTATAACAACTTCTGCATTAGGAGGTAGTGCTGCTCCTGTTGAAACCTCCCATGCATCTCCTATCTCAAGTTCCTTCCTAGGAGGAGGATGATCTACTTCAGTTTTTCCCTTAATCTTTAATCTAGACGGGCTTAATGTAGATGATTTTTCAATGCTAGAGTAAAGTGTGGCGTATCCATCGAGTACGGCTCTATTATATGGTGGAATGTCTCTATGAGCATAAATGTCCTCTGCACATATCCTATCAATAGCTAAATCTAGTTTTACAGTTTCTACTTCCACCCTAATACTTAACTGTGATAATACCTTATTTACAACTTCTTCAGGAGGTGTTAAGAATTTAAATCTACGTGAAGCATCTTCTTTCAATTACTATTCACCTTATAGAAGTATATCACTTTTGGACTTAAATTTAATGATTTAAATATGCTACATAATATGTTAATACACTCATTATATTCATTACATTTAAATAAGTGTGCTTTACTGGGTTTATCCGTTGACCCGAACTTTCGTACTGGTATTGGTAGATAATTACTTAATAATTCTGAAACTTTATATTCGAGATCTTGATCAGTTATGGCATATATTATTGCTATAGGTTTAAAATATTCAAGTGTTGTTAGATAGTCTATATGCCACTTCCTCCTCTTTTTCTTCATTAAATGCCTCTTTATTCTTGCCCTTAAACCTCCAGGTCCTTTAGCGCTACCTATGTAAACATATAATCCTTTCTCTATAACTCGGTTCTTGAACATTTTAATGCTATAAAGTCTTACAGATTTAGATATCTTAAAAACTATTGCATAAATCCCTTTACTCTTGGGCACTTTAGCTATGATACTGTTAAACTCATTCTCTTTCCATTTTTCATTAATTCTATCCTCCATGAACCACCCTCATATTTTATTATCCCTATTGGTGTTCCTAGATTCCTTATTCTTACATATATATTGCTAGCTGGTGGTATTCTTTCACGTATTAGATATTCAATAGCCTTACATACTATATCTAGTTGCCATAACTTAAGCTTAGTTCTTTGTCTTCTATACTCTATTAGGGCCTGGTAAGTCCAACAAATATCTCTTAAACCTAGTACAGCACACATTTCGATTACTTGTCTATCGCTAATAGGCATACCGTAACCCTTTTCTAATGATTTAAATCTAATAGCGTACCTTAATGCATGGTATGCATGATTTAATGCCATTAAGTTATCATTTGTGAAGAAGGATGTCAATGCTAGGCTTAGAGAGGTTATTGCCTGTTGTTTTAATACTTGTAGAGTTTTGTCAGTTACTTTAGGTTTATAGCTTCTAAATATTCTTTCAACGTATTCCTCACCGCAAATAGTTATTGAGTCTTTAGCTATCAGAATACATAAAGGATCTCCTTTTGCACACATATCGGCTAGCGTGTCCTGCGATATTATCGTCGCCGTAACATTGGGTACTGAAATCAACTTCCACCAAATTCTCTTAGCCCGTTCTTTATCTTTAGATGATGTAAGGAGTATAACTCCTATATCACTTAAACCCTCTATATAATCCTCAGGTCTCGTAGCAGAGCCTATGATTATGACGCTTTTAACTTCATCAGAATTACATGCCTCTATCAGTATGTTCTCAAGTCTTTTAAGTATTCTCTTAACTCCTAATTTCATCCCCTCTTAGCCTATTATTAAGCTGTACTAGACCTCGTATAAGTTAATCGATTAATCCATTCGGCTATTATAGTTTATATCGCTGCTTTTATGTATTTAATTGACTGGTACATTAAATTAGAAGAAATGCCGTACGTGTGATAAATTATGGAGGTTAAGAGGAAGAAGTTATGCAATATAGTCTTTGAAGGAACTATACCCCTAGAAATAATAATTTATGCGGCTATAACTAACTGTAAACCTAAGAATAAATTTCCATACCCTGTTCAAATGAAGATATATTATGGACCTCGATGCCCTGCTTGTAGAAGATTATTCACGTATATTATTGATACTGAAGGCATTACTGCCCTAGCCTTATCCATAGAATTCCCAAAGTATAAGGAGAAGATCAAAGAGCTCGTAGGTGAAGTGGTAACACCAGTATTTGAGCTACATAATGGTGCCGTACTAAGAGGATGTCCAGTAGAATACAAAGAATTCACTAGGAGACTGCTCGTTGCCTTGAAAGGAGAAATTACTAAGGGTATAATTAAACCAGGTAGACCAGTGATACGTTAATCAGCGAGGGCGACATTCTTCATATTGGTTCAGATAGCATTTAATCATCATTTCTCTCCTATACCTTTTAGAGTGGTGTCAGGAGAGCAACTCTACGTCATTAATCGGCTAAAACCGGGTTCTTCATCCACCATAATATATTTAGGTAATAATAGGTTATTTTAAATTAATCGTTAGAAACTCTATATAGTAGGAGTTATGTTATGTCCAGGATAATATTTAATGAAACAGGGTTTGGATACATAGTCATAAATGGGATAAAATATGAGCATGACGTCATAGTTACTAGTGATGGCAAAATTAACAAAAGGAGAAAAGATATCTCTAAAAGATATAGAAATTTATATGGACATACACCATTATCTAAAGAAGAAGTAAGACTTCTGTTGAGTTATAAGCCTAAGGTTATTGTTATTGCTACTGGACAATATGGTGCATTACCTATAATGGAGGATGCTCTGGAATTACTAAGGAGTAGTAATATAGAAGTAATAATTGATAAAACTCCTAAGCTCTTAGACAAGCTAAACGAAGTATTTAAAAGAGGTAAAAGAGTAGTAGCCCTAATTCATGTAACGTGCTAGAATTTATGAGGGCTGAATTATAATATTATCTGAGAGTGGAGGATAGAATGTGATGAAGAATATCAACATAGATCTAGAGCTGCCTAAGAAGTTTTTAGCAGAACTATCATCACCATTCGTTAGCAGAGATGAAGAGGCTAAAGTCATAACCTTAGCACTACTATCTAGGGAACACGTTATCTTAATTGGAGAACCCGGAACAGCTAAATCAGCACTAGCTAGAAGAGCTGCTGAACTAATCAATGCAAAATTCTTTAAGTACCTATTAACAAAATATACAGAGCCTGCTGAGCTCTTTGGACCCTTAGATATAAATGCATTAAGGAATGGTGTTTATAAGAGGATTACTAGAGGTAAATTACCTGAAGCAGAGATCGTATTTCTAGATGAGATATTTAATGCTAATTCAGCTATACTTAATGCTTTGTTAAGTATACTAAATGAGAGGATTTTATACGATGGCTATACTGAAATTCCTGTTCCATTATGGACTCTGATTAGTGCAAGCAACAGAATACCAGATGAACCTGAACTTGAGGCTCTCTATGATAGACTACTACTCAGACATTACATAAAGCCTGTTGAAGAAAATAAGTGGGGAGAGCTACTCGATGCATCATGGAAAATAGAGACACTAAAAATACCGGAAGCTAAACCAATGATGACGATGTGTGATTTAAAACAGTTATATGAAGTCGTTCTTAATATTAATATAGAGCCTATCAAGCCTAAATTATTAAGACTCTATGCTCTCTTCGAAGAAAAAGGACTTCATATAACTGATAGGAGGAAAGGGAAAGCTTTAAAGGTAATAGCAGCTCATGCCGTATTAAATGGTAGAGATACAGTTCATGAAGAAGATTTAATAGTACTTAAATATATTATTCCAAGAGATTTAGATGACTTTGATAAAGTTTCAGCTATATTAGCTGAAGAACTTAAGACTCCCGCTAAGTACATTAGAGAACTAAATGACATTTATATTAACATCGATGAGATTTCACGTTTTGTTGAAGAGGCTACGGATTACGACCCTAGGCTTGTAGAATTATTAAGAAACTTAAATATAACTAAGGATAGAGTCTTAGCCATGGTTGGTGAAACATCAAATACTGAAGTTAAAAAATTAGCAGATGAAGTTCTAAGGAAACTTGATAAAACCCTAGACTTAATTGCAAGGAAATTAGGATTCTAGGGTTAATAAGTTGAAGGAACTTAATAATCAGGAGTCCATTAAGGGGGTGTTAAAGGGAATTAAGTATGATGATCCTATAATTAAGTTTAGAGGAGAGAAAATAATAACATCACTTAAGAAGCTTCTAGGTACAAAACCCGCTCTATCCCTAGGACTTGCTATAGATACTTTCTACACCATGTACCTCCCATATCCAGTAATTATTCCTCCCAATGAAGTAGATAAAGAACTTAAGATACATTACTCCCTAATAAAAAACCTCATCTTTAGTAGTGACCTCGAAAAATTCAAATCACTTACCATAGCTGATTCAAGTACTAGTATGATTATGGCTATTAGCTATCTAGAACACATACTTTTAATGCTTGAGCAATTACTAAGTAGTTCATCAAGTAAAGGTCAAAAACTCTACAACAACCTACTTGAAGGACTTAAGGGTAAAGGTCAAAGCTCGCAAGAGAAAGAAGTCGAAGACATAATTAAGCAGTTAAGTAATGAAGCATTAAAGAAGGCTATGGAAGATGCAAAAACTGCTAAGAAGCTAAAACATATTACTTCAGGAATGATGGCAGGTACTGGAAGTGAGTTTTCACTTGAAGATAGAGTTCATGAAGTTTTAAAACTTGCTAGAAATCTTGACGTAAAAATAATATTAGAAATCATAGGTAATCTACCTAAACATTCTATTAAAGCTCGAAGAAAAGTTGTAAGACATCCTAAGGGAGAATTAAGGGGGTATGAGATTGGAGGAGATATCGAAAGAGTTGTTCCCACAGAAATAGCTATGCCCTATCCTCTTTTTGAATTAAAATTCGCTGAGAATAGGCTCTTACTATATGAGAAAATATTACCTGAAAAATGGGGTCCACTATACGTATTATTGGATAAAAGCGGGAGCATGGAAGGCGAGAAAATCCTGTGGGCGAAGGCGGTATCATTAGCATTGTATATTAAGGCTCTAAAAGAATCTAGGCCATTCTACCTTAGATTCTTTGATAGCTTACCTTACCCCTTAATTAGAATTGCTAGAAGACCTAAAGCTTCAGATGCTTTAAAGCTTCTTGAATATCTAGCTAAAGTTAAAGGTAGTGGAGGAACTGATATAACAAGAGCAATATTAACAGCATGTAATGATATTATGCAAAAATCGTTAAAGAGCATAAGTGACATCATCTTGATAACTGATGGTGAAGACCGTATTGCTGAAGTTTCAGTTAGAAGAGCATTATCATCAGCAAAAGTAAGGCTTGTAACGGTAATGATACAGGGTGACAATCCTGATCTACGTAGAGTAAGCTACAAGTACTTTACAGCTATAAAATTAGATGATAAAGAAATCTTAAAGATAATAGAATTGAGCTCCCAGATATGATTTAAACCTTTTAACTACTTAAACTTCTATATGAATAGATGCAGGGTAGTGTTCATGGAGAGAGGCGGAAGTGAATTAAGTGAAGGAGTACAGAATGTTGAAAGAGCGCTAAAATATATTCTAGCTAATAGAGATCTCATAGACCAAATAATATTAATGCTAAAAGAGTTAAGTGAGGGCAAGGTAATTAAGGTCAAAGTAGACATAAATACTGATACCTTATACTATGAAGGCGTATCTAGGGATGAAGAAGTTAAAGCGTTGCAAATATTAGTGGATAGCAAACTAGTAGATAAGGTTATTTATGATAGGGTAATTTCATGTCCGAAATGTAATAGTTATAGAATTAAAGTTCGTTACTTATGTCCTTACTGTGATAGTTTCAACTTGGAGAAAACAAGGATAATTCAACACGTCTTATGTGGATATACTGGAAGCGAATATTCATTTTATGCTAAGGGAAAGTTTGAAAAAAGAATTTGTCCAAATTGTGGCGAGGAAGTTCGTGAAGAAGGTGTAGATTTTGTAGTTTTAACAAAAATGTTTCAATGCTTAAATTGTGGTCGAAGAGTTCCCGATCCCGAGGTAAGGTATGCATGTGATAAATGTGGTCATGAATTTACGACTATTGATTCAGAATACGTACCCCTTTACATGTATAGGATTAGCGAACTAGGTAAGATGATTCACGAGAAAAACGTAGTAACTGTAGCTTTAATAGAAGAAGTTGTAAAGAAACATGGTTTTAGGATGATTAAACCTCCAAAAATTAAAGGGCTTTCAGGCATAGAGCATGAATTTGATGTAATAGGAGTGGCTGACAAAACAACATTGCTAATAGATGTTATTAGAGCTGTTGAGGAGGGTAAGATCTTATCAGTAACAGTAAAGGCGACTGAATTTCTCACTTCAGAGGGCTCTAGTACTTATTACATTATATGCTATGAAGAAATGTCACCCATACTATCAGCTCTTTCAAATAATTCTAGAACCATTATGATAAAAATACCAAATAGCATCAATAAACTCATAGATCAACTCGAAGATACTTTAAAGAGAATTAAGGGGTCCTAATAAATCCTGAAAGGAATCTAACCACCTCATCAGAGAAGAGGATATAGATTAACGATAAGCACATAAATAAGTATGTGTAATGAATTCCCCCTGATATCTCACCTTTAATTATCTTACCAAGCATTAGACCTCCAAATACTGAAATTATAATTGAGGTATAGAAGGCAATAGCTATTATCTCTTCATCAGTTAATACCCTAGCCATAGGGGCTCCTCCACCAGCAGATACCAATGTTTGGGAGAAGAATAGTATTAAGGTAATTGAGATTAAGAATATTAATATCGCCATTGCAACTATATAAATATATGCTTTTAGAGTTCTTTCCCTCATTTCCTCAAAGGAGTAAAATTCAAGGAAGAATTTAGAGGCTTCACCAAGTACTTCAGCTGCTTTTCCACCACTTAGATATGCTTCAACTAATACTTGTAAATACCTTAGTATTGATGATGGAACCCCTTTCATGCCTTTTCCAAAAGCTTCGGGAAAATCATATCCAGAGAGCGAGAGCATATAAACTCGTTCAATGTAGTAGTTTAATGGACCATAGTCTCTCTTGGTAAGCTCTTCTAATAGCTTAGGAAATGTTAATCCGGGTTTAATTAGAGAAGCTGCATCCCTTAATAATGGGGCAATATTTCTAAACATAGTCTCCTTAATTTTAGATGACTTGTACGTATAGAATGTTAAGGGGTAGAGATTTAGTAATAATATAAAAGTTAAGAGGGTAAGAAATTGCTTACCATAGGGTAAGGTTATGCCAAGAACTATTTCCATTCTCTTAACTTTAAGACCTCCTATTGTAGCTATTATGCTAGGGTATAGTAATATAGTTATGGATATAGTTAGGACGAGCAGGAATAATGATGTATATTTAATTCGTTCAAGGGGTGTCATGGTCTAACCTTAGATAATATTGAGTCTACAACTACCAGTAAACCTAGTGAAACAAATGGAACTACGATAAACGATACTAAGCCTACTATGATTTTAGGATGAATTGGTGGCCTATATAAAGCTCCACCAAATGAAAATAATGCTATGACTACAAGTAGTACTACTACAGGTAATAGTACAGTTAATGATATAAATACTTCAATTAATATGGAGAGCGAGGAATAAGCCATTCTAGCTTTAGTTTCAAGAACTGATAGTGATTCCGTAAATGACATTCTAACATAATCAACTAAGCCAGTACCTGTTGTCGCTAAACCTTTTAGTGCAGCAAGTATTGTTGCTAATCTGCTACTTGGAGTTATTTCTATAGCTCTATCTAAAGCCTTTGTAACATCTTCTCCACGTAATAGGAGACTTTTAGCTATTTCCTCAAACTCGATATCAATTCCAATGAGTTTTCTTAATTCATATAATCTGAGAAGTATTCTCTCAGAACTCATACCTGATAGAGCTAAAGTTGCAAGATATGATTGTAGTATCGGGATCTTGATATCTATTAACTCACCTCGACTTCTAAACTTCATTACAGGTATTATTATTAGTATCGTGAGGGCTAGTAAATACGCTATAATAGAAATAATTGATGAAAGAATAATGGATATGAATGGGGGGAGAACGGTACCTGCTACTAAGTGGAGATTATAGGATAATATGAATGCAAGTATTGAAATTATTAGTGGAATAAGTGTGATTAGAGCTATATAACCTTCATATGGTATTCTCATGCCTGAGCCTTTAATGTATCTTCTAAGCCATGGAAGTCTTGTCTCATATATTTTTCCTAAGCCTATAGTTCTTGAAATCTTATATAGGCTTAGGATGAATGACAACAGGTTCTACCTCTACTTCTGCACGTAATCCAACTTTTTCGGGGTTTAGGTAGTATTCTCTTAGTATTTTTGCTAGATCGCTATAGGATTTAACTATTCTTTTTTCAACCATCCATTTCATTATTGTAGCCCTTCTCTCTAAGTCCTTGTATATTTCTGTTATATGCTTGAATGTTTTTTCACTTATTAACCTTAGGGCTATACTCTTACCTGTAAATGTCCACGTATCTCTTGTTGCATCCCATTTAAATACTAGATTAGCTTTTACTTCACCTGTCTCGGGGTTAACTTCAATGGGTTCTTTTATCTCTATAACTCTTCTCACAATACCTTTAGCTGTCTTAACCCTACCCATAAGGATAAATGCTTTAACTAATGGTATTAGCATTGGTGGAACATTCATGGGCCTTGTTATAAGCCTTTGAACAGTAGCTTCAATTGTTTCACCGTGTATGGTCCCTAATCCTCCGTGACCTAATGATACTGCTTGGAAGAACGTATATGCTTCTTCACCACGTATTTCTCCTACAATTATATAATCTGGTCTTTGCCTTAATGCGCTTTTCAGTAGATCAAAGAGTGTTATATCTTGGACTCCTGGTTCAAAGCTTGGTCTAACTACCATTGGAACCCAGTTTTCATGGAATAATCTTATTTCGGGGGTTTCTTCAACAGTTACTATCTTTACTTCAGGTCTAATTAGCATTGCAATAGCGTTAAGAAGTGTTGTTTTACCACTAGCCATGGCACCAGTTATTAACATGCTGTTAACATAGTCTACTAGAATCCATAAATATGCTGCAATTACGGGATCAAGAGTATGGAATTTCAATAAGTCTACTATTGTATATGGTAGTTCTGCATACTTTCTAATAGTAAATGTACTTCCTCGTCTAGACACGATATCTAGAGTTATATGTGCTCTGTATCCTTCTGGAGGTAATGGTCCTTCAATTATTGGTCTTGCATAGCTAATTGTCTGCCTAGCTTTAAAGGCTAGCCTACGAATAAATGAATCTAATTCATCTGGTGTTTCAAAAACTACATTACTTTTTAGCCACTCGTAGACTCTATGAAATACATAGACTGGTATTCCAACACCATCACATATGATGTCCTCAACATTAGGGTCACGGTACATTGCATCTATTTTACCATAGCCAATAATATCTCTAGTTAGGTAATATGCATACTTACCTATAATGGCATTACTATTTTTATTTCTTGTTTTAAGCTTAAGTTCATAGTATCTTAAAGCTCTTTTAACAACTTTCTTCATATACTCCATTGCATCTACATAACTCATAGCTAGTACGTCAAGTGATATCCATCCGGCTTCAATAACCTTATCCTTTACTCTAAGCAGCCATTCATATTCTTCAGACGTTAATACAGGTTCAATAACTTGATATTTTAGTACTCCCTCCTCATCCCTAATGATCATTATGTAACTATAAGGGGGGATTACCGGATAGAAATCTAAGGCTTTGCCTTTAAATATTTTATGATTGACAAACTTCGGTCTACTGTTGTCAACTACGTCTACCTTGCCCTTATTATTTCTTTTTAGAAACCTTAAACGCAGCATCGTTAAAGTCCCTCCATGTAATTATAGTAATATTACTGTACTGCTCTCTGTAAGAAGATATACTACTTAAGTAGGTATATAAAAACGCCTAGTATATCATAATAACATGCTAAAACGTTTTGGTCACAGATTGTTAGGAAAATATAACTCCTAAGAAGTTAAAGTACTCTTCTTGTCTCTTGATCAAAATTACTGCAAAGGAGTTTTCAATGCTATTTGAATGCAGTATTTATATTGTTTTATTAGGACAAATTGCTATTATTAATATAGCAAACGTATAAGTCTTTAATATTAAAATCTCATGCTAAGCTTTTATTACATATAGTTTTGACATCAGGACATATACGCTCTTAAGGCTTTTTATCTTAAGACATAGGCTCACTTAATTATGACTACGATCTTTTACACCTTATACTTCAATGCAGCATTGTCTTTAAGATAAGAATTCTTTTTCTATTCAGATAATACTGCTAATTAGACATGACGTAAATCGTTAAAACGCGGTCTTAAATCATACTATAGAGGGTAAGAATTACATGTATTTAAGAGGGAGGAAAATATTACCTTTTACATTAACATTATTCATGAGTAGTGTCATTGTTTATAGTGTTATGTCTTGGCAGCCTTGGATATTTATTTTAGCTATAACTTGTTACCTTCTGTTCCTTATTTACCTCATCCTTAGGAGGATTAGTTTAGGATTAATTATTTTTGGTATTATGTTTATTTGTCTTTGGCTTAGACTTTTCCCTTATCTCGAAAGCCTTCCCTTAGGTGTTGATCCTATTAGGGATGTTATCTTCGCCTATGCGGTATCACGTCATGGTCATTTTCATAACGTATATGTTCCCAGATTTGTAGATTACTATCAATATTTTCCATCAACTCAGATAATTCCATTGATCAACTCTATGGTTTCCGGCCTTGAAATAACGCTATCCCATTACTTAACGCTCAGCTTTATCCTATCACTAAGTACGATATCTATATTATTAATTACAAGAAGCTATAAGAGGATTGGAGAGCTAGCCTTCTTTGCTGCAATATTTTACGCCACTATTCCTACAATCTTGGTTTGGAACTACTGGGTTATACCTATGGCATTAGCAATTACCTTTATGTGTTATTCTTTGTTAACATTTATTTCATTCTTAGACATAAGGAAAACCATACATTTAGTGCTAAGCTTGCTATTCAGTGTATTAACTATTATGACTCATGCGGGCGTAGGTATAATATTGTTGGGTTTTTACGTGATAACCCTTATCGTTTATGTCATAAGAATCCAAGTTTCTAGATACTCTATAAAACCTATCGTACTCTATAATATTGTTTTACATGCCTATACATTTATTTATTGGCAGTTAACGGGCTTTTTGAATAAATACCTGCTTAGATATATCAGTTACTCATATAATAATTTCATAGAGGCTTTAAATGATATCCTTCAGTTTAAGATAAGGCCATCAACACCATCACTAATAACTACGCCTTCCATTAAATTTCCTAGCAAGCCCGTGGAACCCGGGTTTACGTTTAAGGTAGTAGATTGTTTACCTACCATATATCCAGGATACTATCTTCTACCACGGTGGATCTGGTCATCATTATTAATCTTATTGCCTTTGCTATTATTCATAATTTGTAAACTAAAGAATACTTCAATTAATGATAATAAATTCGCATTGTCATTAAATATCTATAGTATCGCTTTATCTTTATTAATACCAATAGCGCTATCTTTAAGGTTAATTTGGAAAGCTGAAAGATATCTTGCATCACCTGCAACAATATTCATTATAATAACCATAGTAGCGCTATCAAGTCTAATACTAAAGTCTAACACCAAGCTAAAACTTAAGGCCATAATCTCTTCTCTTCTCATTCTACTAGCAATTTCATCTATTTTTGATCCTAGAGTAGCATACTATGTTAATCCTATTGAAGGCGATAGAGTTACATTTAAGTTAAGCGAGAGAGCAGCAGCTGACTATTTGCTAACTAATGCAGAGTCAGGTAATATAATAACAGATTACAATTTAATGACCATGTATATTTATTATTTAATTATGGTTAAAAACAAAAGCAACATAAAGATATTATTCGGACGTGTTGATAGACTTCTAAACGATAAAACCATGTATTCCAGTAACTGGATTTTTCTATTTAGAACCTATAGTGCGAAGAGTTATTATATATGGAATTTAAATTATAAGTATAATCCGCAAATAATTAATAAAGCTCTTTACTATGGTAACATAGTTTACACCAATAGGCATGCATTCATAGCATTAAAGTCATAACTAGCTTAAGTAGAAATTTTTATCTAACCAAAAAATAATTTTAAGATAAGAATACGATAACAGCAGTACAAGAGTGAATATTTTATAAGCTCGAGGTCAAGGTGTTGCTGTGCCCAAGGTAGTAACATGTATACCAGCATTTAATGAAGAGCGAACAATTGCTAGGGTTATTTTAGAGGCACAGAAATATAGTGATTTAGTTATCGTCTGTGATGATGGTTCAAGGGATCTTACAGGTGAAATAGCTAAGAGGTTGGGTGCAATTGTAATTAGGCATAAGAGAAATAAAGGATATGGTGCTGCTTTAAGATCATTATTTAAAAAAGCACTTGAATATCAACCAGAAGTTATTATAACTTTAGATGCTGATCTACAACACGATCCTAAATATATTCCACTACTCGTCGAAACTCTAAAGAAGAGTAGTGCAGATATAGTTATTGCTTCTAGAGCTAGGGGCGATGAAACACCATTACATAGAAGAATAGTAGTTAAAATTCTATCAAGAATAATCAGCAAGAAATTATCAGATGTTCAAAGCGGTTTCAGGGCATATAAGGCATCGATACTACAAAATTTAATTCCAATCGAAGATGGCATGGAGGCTAGCATTGAGATCATTAATAGAGCACTTAGATATGGGTATAAGATAGTTGAGGTTCCCATACCCTTTAAATACAAGGGTCTTGAAACATCAACACTAAATCCCATAGTTCACGGCTATGGCCTAGTGGGACGCCTACTACGGGATAAAATTCTAAAGAAACCACTAACATACTTAGGAATTCCAGGAATTATACTCATATTAATAGGCTTATCTTCAGGGCTATGGGTTATTAAGAGGTATATAGAGGTTAGACAACTAGCTATTGGTACATCAATTATAACAGCTATTCTCCTACTTAGTGGATTACTCTTAGTATTAATGGGTATTCACCTATTTGCACTAAAAGAATTTATTAAATTGAGCAAAGAGGAAATGAGAATTGAAAAAGACTAAATATACAGCAGAAAATATATGCCTTCATCTCAATAATGAGATACTAGTAGATATTATTGGTTTAACATTAACCATCTCGATCTTATTATCATTTGTAGAGTTTATTATAGTTAGGAGAGTCGATGTAATACCATTAATACTTGGTTTACTGGTATCAATATTTATTGTATTTAAAGGTCATCTAATAAATGCTAAGAAGCATGTATCAGAGAGTAATAGAATAACGTACACTATATTAGTACTGTTTTACTCTTTCATAATTCTTTCAATATATTTCATACATTATCTATTTCCTGCAGTTCGAAGTGCTGACTTTATTGTCTATATAAAGAGATCATTAAAGTTTACTACAGGTTCTGCAACATACAGAGATCTACTGGTGTTACATCCAGCAATATACTTACTCTTGGGTAGTGTGTTTTCACTTAACATATTCAACCCTGTTATACTTTCAAGACTATTCATGACTACGCTAGTGTTACTGAGTATACCATTACTTTATGAGCTTTCACGTAAACTCTATGGTAAACTAGCTGGTGAAATCACGCTACTCTTATCTATTTTCGTTAACATTTTTTGGTATTATACAATAATAGTAACAGGACTCTATGCAAACTTCTTAGGAATAATGTTATCATTATATTTATTAATACTTATTAAAAAGTATATTGAATCTAGGAGTAAGTGGGTTTTATTATACTTATTCTTGACCAGCTTAACAGCATTACTTTCCCATGAAACTA